>Ga0302164_10000452_pt1 | contig 13962 bp, 16 predicted proteins | sample I_Fen_E3_1_FD_193500 | JGI IMG/M metagenome (GOLD analysis project Ga0302164, IMG submission 193500) | Peat permafrost microbial communities from Stordalen Mire near Abisko, Sweden - I_Fen_E3_1 | ecosystem: Environmental > Terrestrial > Soil > Wetlands > Permafrost | place: Sweden: Abisko...
GGTGATTTCTGAAATTGAAGTCTCTTAAGCGACCTTCCGCTTTAATCAGCTTGGTAAATTGTATGTTTTTGAAAAATTGCAATTTCATGTAACAAGATTTAGGTGATGAGGTTACGGTTTATAGTTGCAATTTAAATGCCACTTACTCATAAAAAGACAGGAGTAGCCAAATTGTGCAAAAAAATTAACAACTGACGATCAAATGTTAAGTTACTTGTAATTGTCTATCCTGAGCTTTGCGAAAAATTCCTGCTCATCTATTTCTTTTACCTTACCGGGTGGCAGGTTACCCAATGAAAGATCTTCAATGCTTACTCTTATCAGCCTTTTACACTTGTGTTTTATTGCCCCTATCATCTTTCTTACCTGGTGGTATTTACCTTCTGTAATGGTAATTAATAACCATGTGTATGGCAGATAGGCAGTCAGCCGCTCTGCCATTATGCAGTATTCTTTAATTTGCTTCACTAAAACTACTTCACATGGGGGAGTGGTATAGGTGATACCGGTTTTTATTTTAAAAGATACACCGGTTCTAAGCCGCTGCAGGTTTTCATTACTGATAATATTGTTGATCTGTACTAAGTAAGTTCTCTTATGCGGTGTATCACCCAAAAATAATAAACGGGTTACTTTTTTATTGGTAGTCAATAAAAGTAATCCTTCCGAATCATTGTCCAGTCTTCCAATAGCATGCGTGCCGGGTGGAAAAGCAAAATCCAGGTCGCCCAGCAAACCAACCTGATGGGTGCTGATAAATTGGGACACCATGTTAAACGGCTTGTGTAAAATAAAGTAGCGATGGGTTGTTTGCGACATCAGGAAATTTATAGCGCAAGTTCTGAAATTTAAAAGTAATGTGAGCGGCGGTAATTTATTTTTGAAATTTGGTTTGATATTTGTTTCTCAAAACAATAGCTTTCTATAAGATATTAGTGGGATTAGGGCAGCTTTAAAGCGGAATAATAACAACGGCCGGAATTGAAATTATTTAAAAATTAACAGGGTATTTGGATTATTGATGTTTAAACATCGTATATTTGCTATTATTATACAATAATGGTAGACTTATGAGTGTAGTATCAAGTAAACGGAGTCCATGGATAAAGCGGGTATTGATAGCAGGGCTGACGCTTTTGATAGCAGGTGCTGTTGTGATATACTTTATTTTCACGGAAAAATTTACCGATACTTCGAAGAAAGATGCTGCTTTTACTGTAAATGCAATGGATTTTTTACGTGAGTTTCAAAAAAGCGACAGCCTTGCCAATAAAAAATATGCCGAACAAATAATTACCGTAAGAGGCAGGGTTACAGAAACAGAGGCGGCAGATACTACTATTAATATTAAAATGATAGATACAGCCACAGCTGCCTATATCATTTTTGCCTTTCAGCAGCAACACCTGGCCGAAGCCAAACAATTAAAAGCAGGAGATAGTGTTTCCATCAAAGGCTCGTGCAGCGGGGGTACTTACAGCGATATTTTAGAAACCGAATTTGTTACATTTAAAAGATGTGCGATAACTAAATAAATTTTTAAACAAACAAAATCAAACAACAAATGAAAAAATCAATTCTTTTTTTAGCCCTTGTAAGTGTAATGGGTGCATCTTATGCCCAAAAGAAAACAACCACATCCGCCACTATCAGCTTTGATGCTACAACAAAACTGGATGCATTACCTAAAGGTGATAACAAAACCGTAGTTGCAAGCCTTGATACTAAAAAAGGTACTGTGGCTTTTGAATCGGTGGTGAAGAGTTTTTCTTTTGCCAATCCTAAAATGCAGGAACACTTTAACAGCGGCATGTGGATGGACTCAGACAAATTTCCTAAAGCAACGTTTAAAGGTACTATCAGCAATCTTGCTGATGTAAAATTTGCAACTGATGGCACTTATAAAGCAAATGTAACCGGAGACCTTACTATACATGGTGTAACAAAACCAGTTACTACTACCGCAACTGTAGTAGTTAGCGGCAAAGCAGTTACTACCACTTCTGATTTTACTGTTGCCCTTGCAGATTATGGCGTAAATGGCCCTGCAATTGGTGCAGGTAAAGTAGCTACAGATCCTAAAATTACTGTAATGGCAGAATTTAAATAAGTAAATAAATTACTCAACGGTCCCGTAAACAAAATTCAATTTGTTTACGGGATTTTTCATTCTAAACTTCTAAACTCCTAAACTCCTAAACCTCTAAACCTCTAAACTTTTAAACCCAAAAAATCTTATTTTTGCACTATGACAATTGAACAAATAAAGGCTCTGAGAGACCGTACAGTGGTTTTGAAGAGATTTCTTTGACGTAGAAAACAGGGAAGCTAAAACAGCAAACGATAAACAACTCTCACTTTCGCCCGGCTTTTGGGATGATAATGCCCGTGCCACAGCTATTCTCAAAGAAACTAAGGTAAATGAATACTGGATCAATCTTTTTTACGCAGTAAATTCTGCCGTAGAAGATTTTGTGGTTTTGTTTGAATTTTGGAAAGCTGGCGATGCTACAGAAGAAGAAGTGAAAACAGCTTATGATGATGCCGTAAATAAAATTGAAGAAGCAGAATTTAAAAGCACGCTTAACGAACCCGAGGATGAATTGCCTGCGATGCTGCAGATCAACAGTGGCGCTGGCGGCACCGAAAGCCAGGATTGGGCCGAAATGCTTGCCCGTATGTTTAGAATGTACGGAGAGAAACAAGGCTGGTCAGTTACTGAAATGGATTGGCAATGGGGCGACGGCGCTGGTATAAAAACCTGTACCTACAAATTTGAGGGTCCGTTTGCATACGGGTTTTTAAAATCAGAAACTGGAGTACATCGGTTAGTGCGTATTTCTCCTTTTGATAGTAATGCCAGAAGGCATACTTCTTTTGTTTCGGTTAATGTTTATCCGCTGGTAGATGATACGATTAATATCGAGATCAATCCTGCAGATGTAAAAATGGAAACCTCACGAAGTGGTGGTGCAGGCGGGCAGAACGTAAATAAGGTGGAAACAAAAGTACAGCTCACGCATATTCCAACAGGTATTGTGGTAGTGTGCCAGCAAGACAGGAGCCAACTGGGCAACCGGGAACTGGCCATGCAAATGCTGAAAAGCCGCTTGTATGAAATTGAGTTGCAAAAACGCAACGAAATAAAAAATGCAGCCAACAGTAAAAAGAAAAAAATAGAATGGGGCAGCCAGATACGCAGTTATGTTTTTCATCCTTATAAAATGATCAAAGACCATCGCACCGATTATGAAGTGGGCAATGTGGGGCCGGTAATGGATGGCGAATTGGATGGATTTATTAAAGCGTATTTGATGAGTGAAAAGGAAACAGGAAATTAATTGTACAACCTACCTTTGCGCAACATTAAATTTATCAGTATCTAAATATTCAAACACTTATTTTATGCAATACGGAGATTTTTATTACCCATTACCAGTTAACGAACCCGTTCTAAATTACGCTCCCGGTTCAGCCGAAAAGAAAAGATTAAAAGAAGTTTTAAAAGAATTGAAAGCTACAAAGATTGATGTGCCTATGTACATCGGTAACGAAGAAGTACGAACCGGTAAAACAATCGACATCCATCCTCCGCATGAACATCAGCATTTGTTGGGGCAATTTCATGTTGGAGAAGCAAAACATGTTACAAAGGCCATCAATGTTGCATTAAAAGCAAAAGACAAATGGGCTAACATGAGCTGGGAAAACCGGGCCAATATTTTTTTAAAAGCAGCTGACCTGTTAGCTACAAAATACCGTCCCTACATTAATGGTACTACTATGTTAGGGCAAAGTAAAAACGCATTTCAGGCAGAAATTGACGCTGCTTGTGAATTGATAGACTTTCTGCGTTTTAATGTTCATTTCTTAAGTGATATTTACCGCCAGCAACCTGTTAGTGGTGCAGGTATGAATAACAGGATGGAATATCGCCCGCTGGAAGGATTTGTATTTGCATTAACGCCCTTTAATTTCACGGCTATTGGTGGCAACCTGCCTACGTCTGCTGCCATGTGCGGTAATGTGGTGGTATGGAAATGTGCCAACACACAAGTGTACAGTGCGCAAATGTTTATGCGCATTTTAAAAGAAGCAGGATTGCCTGATGGTGTTATCAACCTGGTTTTTGTTGATGGACCAACTGCAGGCGATGTGATCTTTAATCATCCTGATTTTGCTGGTATACACTTTACAGGAAGTACAGGTGTGTTCAACTTTATGTGGAAGACTATAGGGGCCAATATGAGTATGTATAAATCTTATCCAAGAATTGTAGGTGAAACAGGCGGTAAAGATTTTGTTATTGCGCATAAGTCAGCCAATCCTGATGTGGTGGTTGCAGCATTGGCACGCGGCGCTTTTGAATACCAGGGACAAAAATGCAGTGCCGCCTCCAGGGCATACATACCATCTAACATAGCAGCAGAAGTAAAAAAGAAATTGATTGCAGAGATCAAAACTATGAAGATGGGAACGGTGGAAGACTTCACCAATTTTATTAATGCAGTTATTGATGAAAAGAGTTTTGATAAATTAGAAGGCTACATAAAACTGGCGAGGAAAAGAGATAGCAAGGCAAAAGTATTGGTAGGTGGAAAATGTGATAAAACAGCAGGGTACTTTATTGAACCAACTGTTATTGAAACCACCGACCCTAATTATATTACTATGTGCGACGAATTGTTTGGCCCGGTGCTTACAATATATGTGTATGATGAAAACAAATTTGAAGAGGCATTGAAATTAGTGGACAGCACATCTCCGTATGCATTAACTGGTGCAGTAATTGCACAAGATCGTTACGCAGTTGAACTGGCTACCAGTAAACTCAGAAACAGTGCCGGTAATTTTTATATCAACGATAAGCCAACAGGTGCCGTAGTGGGGCAGCAGCCATTTGGAGGCGCCAGGGCAAGTGGTACTAATGATAAAGCGGGCTCTATATTAAATTTATACCGCTGGTTAAGTGCAAGAACAATTAAGGAAACATTTAATCCGCCAATAGATTACAGGTATCCTTTTTTGCAGGAGAAATAATTATTAAGGTCCTCTTCAATGAGGACTTTTTTTATAGCAGAATAAAAGATAAATTCGCTTCGTAAAATATTTATTTTGAAAATCATTTTAGATAAACAACAACTCCATCTCACTATCTCCAGGCTGGCGCACCAGCTTTTAGAAAATCATTTGAATTTAAATGAAGTGGTTTTTATTGGGTTGCAACCAAGAGGTGTTAAAGTAAGCAACCTGCTGGTTGAAAATATCCGCAGCCTTTATCCTGCAGAAAAAGTACAGTATGGTATTTTAGATATTACTTTTTATCGTGACGATATTCGTGATGAATTGCATGTGGCCAGTAAAACAGATGTTCCGTTTTCAATCGAAGGTAAAACGGTGATCTTAATAGATGATGTATTGTATACCGGCCGAACTATAAGAGCTGCCCTGGATGCTTTGCAGGATTTTGGTCGTCCCAACAAAGTAGAATTGTGTGTGTTGGTAGACAGGCGGTTCAACCGGGAATTACCTATACAACCGGATTATTGTGGCAAAGCAATAGATACTGTAACTTCTCAAAAAGTAAAAGTGGAATGGGAGCGGGAAGAAGTGGTTTTGTATTAGCAGTCAACAACTTTTAACGATCAACTTTTAACTATCAACTTTTTCTTATAACTTCGCTGCTTAATGCAACTATCTACTAAACACTTATTAGGCATTAAAGATCTCACCCCGCAGGATATTTCCATTATTTTATCTACCGCAACAGAATTTAAAGGGGTTTTACAAAGACAAGTTAAAAAAGTTCCTTCTTTACGTGATGTGATGATCGTAAATCTGTTTTACGAAAATTCCACCCGTACCAGAATATCTTTTGAACTGGCAGAAAAAAGATTGAGTGCCGATATCATCAATTTTACTGCATCAGGTTCTTCCGCCGCAAAAGGCGAAACACTTTTAGATACAGTAAATAATATTTTAAGTATGAAGGTGGATATGGTGGTACTGCGCCATAGTGCCAGCGGGGCACCGCACTTTTTGGCAAAACATATTCCAGCAGCAATTATCAATGCCGGCGATGGCATTAATGAACATCCCACACAAGCTTTATTAGACGCCTTTTCAATACAAGATAAATTAGGTTCACTTGAAGGGAAAAAAATTGTTTTGATAGGGGATATTATGCATTCCCGTGTAGCACTCAGTAATATCTATTTATTGAATAAGATGGGTGCCGAAGTTATGGTTGCCGGCCCGCCTACATTAATACCAAAATACATTGGCGAAGCGCTGGGTGTAAAAGTAGAGTATAATTTAAAAAAAGCTTTGGAATGGTGTGATGTGGCCAATGTGTTACGCATTCAATTAGAAAGACAAAACCAGGTATTATTCTCTTCCCTAAGAGAATACAATCTTGCTTACGGCGTAAGCAAAAAATTGCTGGACGGTTTAAAAAAAGAAATCGTGATCATGCACCCAGGCCCTATTAACAGGGGTGTGGAAATTGACAGCGATGTTGCTGATAGTAAACAATCCATCATTTTGCAACAGGTAGAAAATGGTGTGGCCGTAAGAATGGCAGTACTGTACCTGCTTTCGGGTACAAAAGCTTAAATATTTTAGATTTTAGATTTTAGATTGCAGATTTTTTAACCTGCACATTGCTAACAAATCTAAAATCGCCAATCATAAATCTAAAATTATGCAACGTATCTGCTTGTTTCCCGGAACTTTTGACCCTGTTACCTTAGGGCATATTGATATTATAGACAGGGCTTTACCTTTGTTTGATAAACTGGTGGTTGGTATTGGCCGTAATGTAAATAAAGCACCTATGTTTACCGAGGAGCAAAGATTGCAATGGCTGCGGGAGATTTACCGGGATAATCCCAAAGTGGAAGCTGTGGTGTACGATGGATTGACCGTAGATTGCTGCGAAAAAGTAGGGGCAAATTTCATTTTAAGAGGTATCCGTTATGTGAACGATTTTGAATACGAAAAAGCTATTGCCGATATGAACAGAAGTTTAGATGGCCATGTGGAGACCGTATTTCTAACCTGTCTTCCGCAATTTACTTCGGTGGCCTCTACCTTGGTAAGGGATGTACTGAGGAATGGTGGTGACGTATCACAATTTTTACCTGCCCCGGTTAATCTGTCAATAAAAAACAGTAGTAAATAAATTAAAATGGCTGCTATTTGGTTTAATAAAGAACTTTCACTTCAGGAGCTGACACCTCTTGGCCCTAATACCATGGCAACATTTCTTGGTATGGAATGGCTGGAAGTGGGCGCTGATTACCTTAAAATAAAAATGCCTGTTGACGACCGTACCAGGCAGCCTTATGGCATGTTGCACGGCGGTGCCAGTTGTGCGTTGGCGGAGACTATTGGCAGCTTTGCCTCTCATTTTGTAATTGATACCAAACAATTCATTTGTGTTGGGCTCGAAATAAATGCCAATCATATTCGCAGCGTAAAGGAAGGTTATGTTACTGCTACTTGCACACCCTTGCATATTGGTTCCACCACACATGTATGGGATATAAAAATTCACGATGAAAGAGAAAAATTGATTTGTATAAGCAGGCTAACCGTTGCTATTTTAAAAAAACCGTAGGAATTTGCCTGCGGAGAATTCGAACACGCCAAAGGTGTGTTCCTACGGCTCATCAAAGAATGTTTTCAGAATATCTTTAATTGACGGATACGTGTTGGCAACAGGTTCCTTTATATCCCTGGTATGTACCCATTTTATGGCTGTAATATCTTCTTCTGTTTGTGGTACTAATTTTTGTGCGGCTGGGCAAGTCATATAAAACCAATGGGTAATTTTTAAAAAATGTTTGCCAAAAGCATCATAGGTGTGATAGGTTTCCCCGATCTTTTTTTTCAGTTTAAGGTTGGTTACACCGGTTTCTTCTTCCACTTCCCGCAGGGCACATTCACCAGGTTTTTCACCCTTTTCCATTTTACCCTTTGGCAGATCCCACTTATTAAGGCGATAGATAAACAGTAATTCTTTTTTGTTATTTTGTACAATACCACCGGACGCTTCAATAGGGGTGAAATTTTTAAAAAATACTTTTTTTAGCTTTTCCAGGTCTTTATTCCATAGAACCCCAGCATGAAACTCTTCTTTTTTTATTTCATGCAACAGAGATTTAATGGCAGGATTAGTGATCTCATCAACAAATACCGCATCGGGGTGGTGCAGTATTTCATTTAACTCTGCATTGATATCATCGCAAAGAAAAACCGGCTTATCGCCAAAGTAAATTTTGATGTGCATAATAATATTTCAAATTATAAATTTCAACCTTCAAATTTGCAGCATGACAAACGAAAAAGCCGTTGCTGAAAAGCTCTTACAAATTAATGCAATTAAATTAAGTCCGCAACAACCTTTTACATGGGCCAGTGGATGGAAAAGTCCCATCTATTGCGACAACCGTAAAGTGTTATCCTTTCCTTATATCCGGGATTTTATTAAAAGTGAAATGTGCAGTGTAATTTTTGAAAAATTTCCTGACGCAGATATTTTAGCCGGCGTGGCTACCGCAGGTATTGCCTGGGGTGCCATGGCAGCCGACCAGTTAAAATTGCCTTATGTGTATGTAAGGCCAAAGCCAAAAGAACATGGCCTGGGCAATCAAATTGAAGGCAATTTAGAAATGGGACAAAAAGTAGTGGTTATTGAGGATCTTATTTCAACAGGGAAAAGCAGTTTGCAGGTTTGCGATGTGCTTAAAGCCGCCGGTGTGGAGGTAATCGGTATGGTTTCCATTTTTACTTATGGCTTTAGTGTTGCAGATAAGGCTTTTGAAGCCGCCAGAATACCGTACCAATCGTTAACCAATTATTCCACATTGATAGAATTGGCCATAGAAAAAGGGATAATTTCGGCAGATCAGCAAAAAACCTTGTTAAATTGGAGTGTCGATCCGGCAAATTGGACCGGTAATTAATAACTTTATTTCAAAATCACCAATATGAAACAATTGTTCTTAGGAATTGTGACTTCCTGCCTGTTTTTGGCGGGCCACGCACAAATAAAAGCATCAGATAAGGCCGTAATATCGCTACCCACCTTGCAAAACTGCGACAAATGTAAAGACCAGATTGAATTCTTTATAAGTAAAACTGATGGTGTAACGGCGATAAGGGTAGACCTGAAACGGAAGACAGCTACAGTTTCTTGGCTAACAGACAGAACCAATAAGGAATATATTAAAACGGCAATTGCCAACCTTGGCTTTGATGCAGATGATATAGAAGCGGAAGAATATGCCTATAAAAGATTGCCGCCATGTTGTAAAAAACCAGCAGCCACCACACCCAAACCCGGGGCTCCAAAAGGGTAGATAAAATTACTTAAATCAGAAAAAGCATCAACTTAATGGTTGATGCTTTTTTATTTTCAGAAAGAAAAAGTTTGCTTGCCCTCGTAATTTACATTAAAACTTTTGTACACATTTGCTTTGCCCAACTTAATTTTTCCGGTAACCCTTACCAAAACTTCTCTTCCAAAAAGGGCAGGAATAGCATTTTTATAAGCATTCTTCATATCTACTTCAATGCTCAGGGGCAGCGTAAATTCCCCTCTCCGGGGAATATTGATCTGGTAATCCTGTGCCGTGTGCCCAAGATAATTGCTGTCGATGTACACATCCAAATCGGTGCGTTTTAGCTGCAGACCAAAATTGTTGGGGTTATAATAAATCAGGTCAACTTTAAAAGTGGAGGTAGAAAATCCCAGCTTTTCGGAGCTTAAGTTTTGAAAAGTCCTGTACTCCAAATCTTTCGGGGCACGACAGGATGACATAAATAATAACACAACCAAAAAGGCTAAAAAGAAGGAGTGGAGTAAGGAGCGCATGCTGGTACTTATATGTTGTTAATGAATTATTTTACAAAGTAAGAGAAAATATATGATATAGTCGCCCATGGCAAGTAATAAAGTTATCCTAAGAAAGTTAGCGTATTAGTAAAGCAGAACGGAAAAAAAGGGCTGTCAGGTATACTAATTATTTAGGTATATACTAATATATTATTAATGATTGGTTATAAACTTATTAAAAGAACTTAATTAAATTTATTAAGATATTATTAAGCTACTAAACATGCTTTAAAATTAAAATCTGGGGATAGGGAGTAAAAGATATAAAAAAACGTATTAAATGTTTGATTATTATAGACTTATAATGTTTATATTACTTTAAATTTTATTAAAATAAACAAAGCCTGTAATTTTTTAATTTGTGTGCGTGTTATAACCTCTTTTTCGGTGGCAATATTTTAAATGAGAAAGAACTGGTTATTAGGGTTGACGGAAAGTACATCAAAAGAAGTAAGCTATGCTACTTTTGGTTTTACAAAGATAATGCTAAAATGGCAGATATTTTAGTAGGTAAACTGTTTTTTTAAAATATAATAAATGCTTTATTTAATGGTATTCTTGCAAATCGATATAGAAATAAATGACTAGGTAGCCAGGCGGTACTTAGTAATTTCAGATAGATAGCAATAGTAAAAAGACGGCTTTTTGTGGTATCCGCCTTCGTAGATTTTCCATTGCAGCAACCGGATAAGCAGGGGGCCCTAATGCTGCCTTTTTTCAACAAAATAACCCAATTTAAAGTTTTACTAAACTTTTTATGCTTAGATGGTAGATATTAATTAACAAGCTGCGATTGCGATATTGGATATTTTCTAATGAATTGCCGTAAAACGTGTTTTTCCTCAAAGTGCAGTAAAATTACGGTGTCAAAAGTTTGCGGTTTCCGAAAAAGCGTATTATGTTTGTGATGAAATTGTAAATGATCAATACCTCGGTTATTTAGTCTTTCTAATCTGAAACCCAATCTTCCTCTTTAGAACCGTCCAGGTTCAGACAGACTTACCCCTGTCAAAAATTTCTGGAGAATATTTCTGAAACACTCAAACACAAGAAAATGAAGACTAATTCTACTTTTATTAAGTATGCAGTTGTATTAATGATTGTTATACTACAATGTTTTTCCGTAGCTGTAAAAGCTAACCCTCCGGGATACGGATTCAACTTTAACTCTACTCCAACAGCTATGCAAGCCTCTACTGCTTTAATAGTTGGTAATAAATTCAAATTTACTAATGTGGCTTCCGGTACCGATGCTATTGTTACTATATTAAGTGCAACCGGCGGTGCTACTGTGGCAATTTTGGATGACAATACACTTACCAAGCCCGAAGCTTTTTCTCCACAGATCAATATTCCTGCAAACAGCACAGGATTGGTTGAGTTTAAAATTGAGTTTGTGAATGGTGGTGGTAATGCAAAAATTATTGATACACTCAGGGCAACTGCGATGGATATTGATGGCAGCTCAAACTTGCATGAAAAAGATGCTTTAAATATGGGTGCAGGCGCCGTAGTAAGTTATTCAACCAGTGCTTTGGAAATAAGTGTTACGCAAACAGGGAATGAATTTATGGCTACTAATGTTGCAGGTAATGAATATACAGGAGTTGATACTTCAGCAAAGGCGGTAATGTTTACCCTTACTAACACCAGCATCAGCAGTTTTACTTATAAAGCAGGTGCCAACAACCAAACCTCTTCGGTGGCCAGCAGGCAAAAAGGTATTTACTTTAAAGGATTTAATTATGTTGCTGCCGGCCCTTTGGCAGTTAAGTACAGCGCTTTTGATGCTACAGTGGTTGATAAATCAGTGGTATTAAAATGGACTACTGAAGAAGAGATCAATAGCAATCATTTTGAAGTAGAGCGTTCTTTTGACGGTAACAATTTTACCACGGTAGCCCTTGTGCTGGACGGTTTTGCAAACGGAAGCCAGAAGAACTACCAGTATAAAGACAATACTGCTGAATTGCAAACCAAAACTGTAGTATACTATCGCCTGAAACAAGTGGATAACGATGGCAAGTATACTTATACCAATACGCTTGTAGTAAGGTTAAAAGCAAAAGAAGGCGTGGTTATACAAACATCACCTAATCCTTTTACTGAAAACTTAAACGTACGCTTTACTGCTACCGAAAACGGTGCTGCCCAGATCAACATTATTAACAGCAACGGTCAGCAGGTATTCAGCAAGCAATCTGATATTACCAAAGGTTATGTTACCCTGCAATTAAACGGATTGAGCAGGCTTGCACCAGGCATGTATGTAGCTACTTTATCGGTAAACGGTGTTGTAGCCGGAACTCAAAAAATTATCAAAAACTAATTATAACCAGGCACAAAGAAGGTTTACAGGAGTTGCTGGTTTTACCCTAAGCCGGCAACCTCCTTTACCTCAACCAACTGCTCTTTTATTAAAACAATTTCTTAACTAATTTTAACCAAGCACAAAGAGGTGTACAGGAGTTGCAGGTTTTTTTTACTCTAAACAGGCAACCTCCTTTACCTTGATTTACGGCTCTTTTAAAATTGAGTTTCTTAACTAATTATAACCAGGCACAAAAGGTTTGCAGGAGTTACTGGTATTTTACCCTTACCGGTAACCTCCTAATACCCGATTGAAGTGTGATTTTCTGAATTGTGATGCATGAAATTAAATGTGGTGCTGAGCATCGGACACCACAAGCATGAGCATCTTGATTATATAACCGAACCCATTGTAATAAATAATTTTACGTTTATGAAAATAACAATCCACTTACTACTAACCGGGCAACTTATTGTACTGTTGCAACAAGCGTTTGGAAAATACAATGGGGCAACTTTAAAATACAGTTTTCAACCTTTGCCATCTTATTGGGCAATGGTACCAGATAGCAGGGAGATGATCATGCATGCAAAAAGGAAATAACCAGTTTAGATGAAGATATAAAGTATTATTACTGTTTATGTTGAATAAACGCAAATAGTAAGGATAATTTCAACGAAATTTTAACACCAGCAAAATAAATTTTAACAAACCACGTTTACTAATAACCCCAGAAGAACTGTAAACGTTGTTAGTGCTTGGTTTACGATGTTTTCTTTGGGGGTTACAGAATCGAAAGATTCTTAACAAAGGCCGCATTTCTATGTGGCTTTTTTTTTTGCGGCTGTGTGAGGGTTGCAACTGTCTGGTACCGAAAGTTTGCCGGGAAGACTGAAAGGCGATAAATATTAAAATGCACGCATTTGTTGCTAAGATGCAAATTTTACAAGAATTATAGTTTGCGCTTAAGGTGTTTGACGGTTACAATTGTGCCGACACCTTAAGCGCATTTTAATGAGCTAGGTTAACCAGAAACCGATTCGCTATTTTTTATGGTTACAATGCTTTTAGTAACTTCTTTCAACTGTTGGTATGGCATTGCGGCGATGGCCTGGTACAGATTGCCTGCAGCTTCTATTTCTTTTAATTTAAACAGGGGATGACCGGATGTATATTGCTGGTCTTTTTCGGGTATAAATACCAGTAGGTCGTGGGGATCGCAAATGAGGATCCTGCATAACAGTTCCAGGTGGTCGAAGCGTAAAACACGGAGCCTGGTATTTAATAAACGACTGGCAGAATGCCGCGGTAATCCTGCTTTTACTAAAAAATTAAAGGGTCTTTCTATTCCCCTGGCCTCAAATTTGGGCGCTAAGTGTAGTGTTAACATATGAATTGATTAAGAATTATTTTAGTAGTCGATAATTCCTGCAACAAGGTTGTCAGTTACTGAAACAAAATTGAAAAAAAGTGAAACTATTTTGCAAACTCCTGAAACTTTGTTATGGACTATGCAAATGATTATTCAAAAAACTAAAACATTTTTTGTAACTCCAGAAACTGGTTGATAAAAAAGCAAAACAATGTTGGCAACTCGTGCAACAAGATTGAGATAAAATAAAATGCAGTTGCAAAAAAGTGAAACAACATTGTAAAAAAGTTAAATAAGGTTGTGAAAAAGTGAAACAACATTGCAAAAAAGTGAAACAAGGTTGTGAAAAAGTGAAACAATATATGGAGAAAGTGAAAT
>Ga0302164_10000453_pt1 | contig 13946 bp, 11 predicted proteins | sample I_Fen_E3_1_FD_193500 | JGI IMG/M metagenome (GOLD analysis project Ga0302164, IMG submission 193500) | Peat permafrost microbial communities from Stordalen Mire near Abisko, Sweden - I_Fen_E3_1 | ecosystem: Environmental > Terrestrial > Soil > Wetlands > Permafrost | place: Sweden: Abisko...
TTCTGGGTATCAGTTTTGGCAAGGTATATGGCAAGATAAATAGCATCGTCTGTAAGATTCGGGAGACTCGTATCCTTCTCTATCAGAAATGGCATAAGTCTTGTTCTTACCTCTGTGTGGAAATAATTTCGTACGAACTCAGCCTGTTCCTGGTTAAGCTGCTTTTCATTGATAATATGTGTGTTATGTTTGGCCAGTTCATGAAGAAGCCCTGTATAGATCTTTTCAAATTTTTCATTGTGCGACAAAACAATGTCATGTACTGTCTTAAGTGTTGCCTTCGGATTATAGCCAAGTATTTCTTTCGATTTGGAACCGTACAGCGATAGCCTTTTCAGGGTAGCTACTCTAACCCTGAAGTATTCATCGAGGTTATTCGAATAGATCCCCAGGAACTTAAACCTTTCCAGCAGGGGTACTTCTTTATTTTCAGCTTCCTGCAAAACACGTTCATTGAAAGAGAGCCAGCTAATCTCTTTTGGGATGTAAATTTTATTCATACTAACCTTCAGGGTTTAAGAAAATATTCAGTTTTTCCACTGCTTGGTGTTATCTGTGACCATGTCATGATCTTAAAAGATATGCAGATGACTCCTGTTTTGGGTATAAAATCGCAACCCTCTTTGCATAGACTATTTGCGATTTCCGTAAATGAAGGATTATGACCGAACAGCGTTAATGTCTCCGTATCTTCTTCAATCGTTGACAATAGTGCAGGCAGGTTCCTGTAGCTCATCTTAAAATAAAGATTGCTGTTCATTATTACAGCATCTGGACTAGTCCGGAATTCTCCGGCGAAGATAATTGCAGTTTCAAGCGCTCTGAAGGCAGGACTTGTCATAAGAACACCCGGAGATTTCTCTATTTCCTTTAGCCGGAGCGCCATATGGTGTGCAATTACCTTGCCTTTTTCTGTCAGGGATCTTTCAAAATCACTGATTTCGGAAGTCCCGTCTTCTGCTTTCCCGTGGCGGATTAAAATTAGTCTTTTCATTCTTCCGGATATTACTATTAATTAAAAGGAATGAACTGTCAGATTCCGAAGCTGGTTCCCATTTTCTGGGCCTGAACTACCAGTGAATCCTTTGGATCGACAAGTTTCAGTTTTCCCGATACGTCTGAGAGTGGCACCGGCACGATCTGGGTATTTTTCAGGGCAACCATCTTCCCGAAATCGCGTTCGGCAATCATGTCAGCTGCTGCGGAGCCATACCTGGTGGCAAGTACACGATCCATAGGGGAGGGGGTGCCTCCGCGTTGGATATAACCAAGAACAGTCTCACGGCATTCGAGGCCTGTAAGGTCATTAATTCTTTTACTTAGCGACTGTGCTGCAGAACAGCTCTCCTTCAGGGGATTCCTGATCCCTTCGGCAACTACAACAATTGAATATGGTTTATTGTCACTTACCCTTTGAAGAAGATATTCTGCGATCTTTTTATCATCATATTGAATTTCAGGTATAAGAATTACATCACCTCCGCCGGCAATGCCTGAATAAAGGGCTATCCAGCCGGCGTTATGTCCCATCAGTTCAATGATCATGATTCTTTTATGTGAGTTGGCCGTTGAATGTAACCGGTCAATAGCTTCCGTCGCAATATTCACAGCTGAATCAAATCCGAATGTAAGGTCGGTTCCCCACACATCATTGTCAATGGTTTTAGGAATGCCTACAACATTAAGACCTTCCTGCGACAAAAGGTGCGCAGTCTTCAAGGTCCCGTTTCCTCCTATACATACCAGGCAATCGAGGCCCATCTGCTCATAGTGTTCTTTAATCAGAACCGGCTTGCTTATCTCATTTTTACCTTTCCCGCTGCTCTTGAATGGTTTCTCCCTGGATGTGCCTAAAATAGTTCCGCCAAGAGTAAGAATGCCTGAAAGATCATGTTCTGTGAGTTCCCTGTATTCCTTGTTAATCATCCCTGTAAATCCGTCACTTATGCCGACAAGTGTCATGCCATACTTCACAATTGCTGTTTTTCCTACTCCGCGGATAGCCGCGTTGATACCCGGACAATCACCACCGGCCGTCAGAATTCCAATTCTCTGGCCTCTTGTTATTTTACCCATTTTATCCTTTTAATAATAGTTTTAACAAATTTAACTCTTTCTAAGTACATAGAAGTTAATAAAATGTTACAAATATCGGATTTTGTCATTGCTCTCTGTGGATCTCTGTGCCTTCTCTGTGTCTTTCTGAGATTCTTCTTATTACACAAGTACCGATTACTATCGGAGTCAAAGAGTTCCACAGAGCAGGAATTCATGATAACTATGAATCGCAGCTTTTTCTCTTTGGTATTAATTATGTAACTTTAGCTGACATTATCAAATGACAGTAGTCCCAATGGAGCCCGACTATATTAAACTGAAACCGGTAAAACCTGCAATTGCAGGATATATCAGGGAATCTCAGATACTGCTGAAGGATCCGGATATTGTATATGAAACTGCAGTTCATGATATTCGTGTTTTGATGAAAAAGGCAAGGGCTGTATTGAAACTAGTTGCCCATCAGACAGATAATCCGTTTTATGATAGGGATACAGCCGAGTTGAAAGAGGTAGGCAGGATTTTAAGTTGTTTTCGTGATACCTCGGTACAACGAAAAATAATGAAATCTTATAAAAAGGAATTTCCGGATATATTTTATCAGCTTCGTGATAATCCAAATCTCAATGTGCTTCTTGAAAAACATGACTCATTAGTAAATCCACCGGAAAAAATAAAGGAAGCACTGAATGAGACAGACATACTCCTGGGTAAGACAGGTTACCGGATCCGGTTTCAATCTATGAATTCTATCGATCCGCACCTCTTACTTAAGGAACTTGATAGTTCTTATACGATAGTCTCTGATTTATATTTAAAGTGCAGAAATAATACAAAGCCAAAGAATCTGCACAGATTCAGACAAAAAGCCAAAGATTTTCTTTATCAGCTTTACATCTTCAGGCCCTTAAACCCGTCGGTCATTAAAGTGCTTGAAAAGAAGCTTGAAAATATGACGCAGAATCTTGGGAAATTTAATGACCTTAATCAGATTGTAGGAGAATTAGATTATAACTATCAGAAAGGAGCAAACCTCCCGGCTCTCGATGAACTGATTCTCATGATCCGGGATATGCAGGACAAATATCTTACCAGGGTATGGGCAACTTCTTATCAGGTTTTCTGTCCCGGCAAGAATCTTGTCAATGTACTTGGATTTAAGCTGTTGGTCATATAAGAACTCAGTCAGCCCTTAGTTGGCAGTCTCATTTTTAATGCACCTCACCGATGCTCCCCAGTCAATAGAAAATGTTCCTCCCGAGATGACATGATCTGCAAAACTGACTGATTTGTAAACTGCTTTATCCGGAGCGCTCTGGTCCGATGTCCAGAATATACCTTTTTCCCCAAGTCCCGAGAATTCGGCTAAATCGCCTCTGTAACCCCCCGGCAGAATATTCAGCGATGCAACTATATCCTTGTTTCCGGGATATGACTCAAGGATTGTCCATTCCTTCTCCGCTGGAACATGCCATCCTGATGGACAGAGTTTTCCACTATTGACAGTATACCAGTTATATATTGCTCCAAATGAGGCTTTATTCTGGAATTCATCGCTGTTATACCAGCAATAGCCGGGTGATGCCAGGAAACTCCAGCATCTGTAGCATTTTCCCGGAGGAATAGGCGAGCCATCATTAAAAGTGGTTGTTCTCAGGTTTTCAGTTGTCCATACCTGTGATCCAATACCGGAAGTCTTATAAACATTTCCTTCAATATCTGTCAGTGTACCCTTTTCTCCTGAATGATCAACCGGGGTTTTAAATGACAGTACATTGCCATATGCAGTTCCTGACTGGTTGGTGACATAAGCTCTGGCGAAATATGTCGTATTGGGACTTAAACCGGTAATACTATGAGTAAATGCATATGTATCAGTAAGGTCTTTACCTGAAGTTTTACTATCCGAAACTGACGGTACCTGGCTGATGCCCCAGCAAACTCCTATGTCAGTTATTTCCGGTGTGCTATTTGCTATGATTTTTCCGCTGCACGTTGCGGAGACAGGAGTAATAAAAGTTACTTCAACTGTATTCACTTTTGGAATTATGCCCTCACTCGCCTTTTTGCAGGCAGCAGTGATTAATAATAAAAATACAACTCCAATAAACAGAAATGACCGGGTAACCTGTTTCATTATAATTGTAGGTCAGATTAATAATCCTTCAATTGAACCGATAAATTTTTGTAGCTCAATTTGCCCCGGTAATTTAATCAATTTTTTTTGGTTTCAATACCGAATTTAAATCCGGCTTTTACTCTTTCAATTAATTCGGGAATGATGTCGGTATATTCTCCAACGATTCCAAAATCAGCGTTATGGAAGATATGTGCTTTCGGATTATGGTCAATGGCAATAATCTTTTCTGATTCTTTCATACCTGCTATGTGCTGAATAGCACCTGATACACCCACCGCAATATAAACTTTCGGACGGATTGTTTTTCCGGTTTGTCCTACCTGTCTTGCGTATTCTGCAACACCTTCGTCAACAACCGGACGACTCGATGCCCATTCCGCATTTACCCCCTGATTATTAAGAGCTTCAGCAAGAGCCCTTATCAGTCCGAGGTTATCGCTGGTAGTGCCTCTGCCACCGGTAATTATTACGTCTGCCTCGAATAGATTCGACAGTCCGCCTTCACCTCTTTCCGTTTTCACTATTTCTACAATAAAATCCTTATCGTTTAATACTGGTTTGAATCCTGAGATTATCCCTACCCGGCCCGGTATTCGTTTCGGCACTTCAAAAGTACCAGCCCTTGCAGTTGAAATCTGGGGACAAACAAAACCCAGAATCGTGGCGAGCTTGCTTTCACCATATGTAGGACGTCTTGATTCAAGAATAGGCGCATAGATGACTTTTTCTTTTTTATCTATATACTCTCCGATTTCTAGGCCTGTGCAGTCTGCGGTCACACCGCTATCTGTTTTCATGCCTATTCTTGGTGCTAACTCGCGTCCTGAAGTTGTGGCGGCAAAAAGCGCAATCTCAGGTTTTCTTTCTTTAATGATCTGTGCAAAAATTGAGGAAAACGGCAGAACAAGATATTCTTCAAGCTTATCGTTTTCAACAACAATAACTTCATCTGAGCCGTGTTCAATAAGAGTCTGAGCTAGTTCTTTAACGTTTTTTCCAATAAGCAGGGTAAGCACTTTTGTGTCATTCCCCAGTTGAGTTGCCAGATTCCTGGCAGGGGTTAACAATTCGAGTGAAGGCCTTGAAATCTTCCCGTTTGTCACTTCTGCCCAGGTAATTATCCCCCTGGCACCGTCCCTGAAATCCTTTTCCGGAAAATCAGGCCGGTCAGTTTCCTTTTTCGCTGCTTTTTCCTTCTTCTCCAAAACATTACCTCCCTTTTTAAAGTTGGCAATTAAGCTATCAACCAGGGCAGCTTCATTATGGCCCTCCGACATAATGATAGGAGGACGTTCACTCACAATATTAACAACTTTTACCACAATGGTAGGTGAGCCGTTAATCCCAATTTTCTCGGTTCCCAATCCAATATCGTCAATCCCGAAAGTTGTAATTTTCAATGATCGTGCTTTTATTGCACCGCTTAAGGAAGGTTTTCTTGGCGGAATCCCTGTTGGAGTAAGCGAGATAACGCATGGCATTGGCAATTTAAGCATCTGATATCCACCTTCAATAATCCTTTTAGCAACAACATTGCCAGAATCATCGGGTTTTACGGTCTCTACAAACGTAGCCTGTGGAATACCGATATTCTCAGCTACCTGCGATGGAACATGAGCCGTGTCACCATCACTTGTCTGTCTGCCTGCCAGAATTATAAATGGTTCTTTGGAATCTTTGGTAAATCCCAGATGTTTAAGCATGGTAGAAAGAGCCAATCCTGTTGCATAAGTGTCACTGCCTCCGAGTTTGCGGTCAGATAGCAGGTACGCTTCATCATAGCCCATAGAAATAGCGGTTCTTAGGGCGGTTTCAAATGATGCAGGGCCCATTGAGCATACAATTAATCTTGCATCGGGATATTTTTTACGAAGCTGAAGTCCTGCTTCCAGACCAAACGAGCAATCAATGTTTATTATTGATTTAGCCTTGGTTCTGTCCATCAGTCCGTCTTCTCCCATTCTCATTTCACTGGGCAGCGGAACTTGTTTTATTAAACTTATTATTGTAAGAGCCATTATAACTTTATCATTTATTATTACATATTTTGAAAATCAGGACCATTGCCGCCGTTTGGAACCAGCCAGGTAATGCCGACTCCCGGTGATTTTATATCACATGTTTTGCAGTGCATGCAGTTCTCGGCATGAATTCTAAGCTCTTTTTGTCCTGCTTTATTTGTATGAAGTTCATAAACCTCAGAAGAACAAAAGAATTGCTCAGGCGCGCCGTATTGTTCAATGTTTACTTTGGCAAAATTTTCGACATTGTTTATTTTCAGGTGCACTATCTGTTGCTCATCGTGGTAAACTCCTGAATAATAGACGTCCGTGGCTTTATCGAAAGTCAGTTTTTTATCAAACTCAAATTTACCCTTAAACCTTTCTCTGAATGGCTTCTTCCTTAGCTCACTTAGTTTTAAAGTAGTCTCGGAATCAGGGTGAGATCTCAGCCTTCCAAAAAATCCTGCTCCGCCTGTTATCAATTGTGTTCCGAACTGTAATCCTCCGAAAATAAGGCCTTTGGAAAATCCCTGTCTGAAATTCCTGACAGCATATAACTCTTTGTGGATCTGACTGTTATTAACAAGTATCTCATATTCGCTCAGGCATTTTTCTGAAGTATCATTTTTTGCCAGTGCGCCGGCAACTGTTTTGGCAGCTAACATACCTGATCTTATTGCCAGGTGTATTCCTTTTAATGCAGGCATTGCAACCAGACCGGCACTGTCACCAACTATTAATGCGTTATCTACGTATAATTTAGGTATTGCGTAATGACCTCCTTCGGGAAGTGTTTTGGCACCATACTCCGATAATTTGCCACCTTTAAGAAATTTTGAAACAAAAGAACTGGTTTTCCAAATCTGAAATGCATCGTGCACATCAAATGTTGGATCGGGGTAATCGAGGCCTACGACAAGTCCTACAGCAACTTTATTGTCTTTAAGCCCGTAGATAAAACCTCCGCCGAACTCGTCATTGTCAAGTGGAAACCCCATTGTGTGGTAAATCTCACCAGGCTGTATGTTTCCCGGTGGGACAGTCCATAATTCCTTGCATCCCAAGGAGTAAACCTGTTCATTCCTGCCTTTTGTGAGATCGAATTTTTTAATGAGCGTCTTAGCCAGGCTCCCGCGCGTTCCTTCGGCAAAGATTGTTATTCCGGCTTCTACCCTTGTTCCCGCCTGAAAGTTTTCAAGCTTATGTCCGTGATGATCAATTCCGGTATCAATGGTTTTAGCACCAATAACTTTTCCATCTTTGTATAAAATCTCATCAACTGCGAATCCGGTATAGATCTCAACACCTTTTTCCTGAGCTTTTTCTGCTAAATATCTGCAAACCTGACCAAGTGACGCAACATAATTACCTTTATTACTCATATATGGGATATGAAAAGGCAGAGTTATAGAGCTTTTTTCAGCCAGTAATACAGTTCTGTCCTTAACTACTTTAGCGCTGAATGGGATCTCTGAGAAATCCACTGCCGGGAGCAATTCATTGAAAACTTCAGTTTTGATCACTGCTCCGGATAAAATATGACTGCCTATGGCACGTCCTTTCTCCAATAGCAATATTCTTTTGTTCTGGCCGCTTTCTTTTAATATATCGGCCAGATGGATTGAGGTTGCAAGACCAGCAGGACCGCCTCCTATTATCAGGACATCTGTTGATATCGTATCAGTATTACTCATCTGTTAATTGCAGGTTAAAATTTCAATTTGATTGTTGTTTATCCTTAATTAAGAATTAAAGATGCAAAACTATTAAATATTTAACACATTCATGCACTTTGTTGTTCTGATTGATGGATTGAATGTTAACAATTAATGTTTAAGGGAACGGCTATCAGACTTTAACACCAGGCAGATCAGCTGAATTTAAACCAATCGGAAATACCGGTAATATCTTTTTCGGCGCTTTTGCAATGTGAGAATTCATTAGTATGTCTGTCGTAACAGTAGTCTTTTTTCCATTCTTCCGCCCTTATGGTTGTCTGACTGATTGCGTCTGTTATGAAGAGCAATTCATCATTGGTCATAGTTGGATGAAGAGATAATCTTACCCAACCGGGTTTCATTGAAAGATCTCCGGCGTCAATTTTGTCGGTTATTTCCTTCGACATTTTTATATCGACATTCAGAAGAAAATGACCATAGGTTCCTGCACATGAACATCCTCCTCTGACCTGTATTCCGAAATGATCGTTAAGCAGGCTTGTGAATAGGTTATGATGTATATTGTCTACATAAAATGAAAATACTCCAAGTCTTTCAGTTACATCGGGTGCCAGAATATGGAGACTTTTTATTTTCGATAATTCATTGAAAGTTAAATCTATAAGTTCTTTCTCCCTCAACCGCATTTTGACGGTGTCCATGCTTTGTTTGAGTTTAACTGCCATTGCAGCCTTTATACCCTGAAGGAAACCCGGAGTTCCACCATCCTCTTTTATTTCGATATCAGAAATATAACTATATCCGCCCCACCTGTTGGTCCATTTAACAGTTCCCCCTCCCGGACTGTCGGGAATATCATTTTTATAAAGTTCTTTGCTGAAAATCAAAACTCCTGAACTTCCGGGGCCTCCGAGAAATTTGTGGGGTGAAAAGAAGATGGCATCAAGCTGACAGTTCTTATCAGCAGGATGCATGTCTACGTCAACATATGGTGCAGAAGCTGCAAAATCTACAAAACAATATCCATGATTCTCATGCATGATCTTAGCCAGCTCATAGTAGGGAGGAAAATAACCAGTCACATTTGAACATGAGGAAAATGAGCCTATAAGGAGCGGACGGTCCTTGTATTTTGCAATCTCTCTGCGCAGAACGTCAGGATTTACTGTCAGATCAGCTGATGGTTCCAGAACAACGACATCTGCAAGCGTTTCAAACCATGATGTGTGATTGGAATGGTGCTCAGTGTGAGTCAGGAAAACAACAGGTCTTTTATTATTAGGGATGTCCTTACAGGTCTTGTAATTATCATGGGAGTAGGAGCAGAATTTGATTGCCTGTTCTGGAACTTTCAGTCCAAGCAATCTTTGAAGTTTTGCAATTGCCGATGTCATTCCTGATCCGGTAAATATAAGAATGTCGTTATCATTTGCATTCACATGCCGTTTCACTATTTTCTGGGCAAGATGATAAGCGTCGGTCATAGCTTTGCCAGTTGCTGTTGATTCTGAATGAGTATTGCCAACCATTGGGCCAATATCATCTGAAATCCTTTTCTCAATCGGAGAGTAGAGCCTTCCACTTGCTATCCAGTCGGCATAGATAAGTTTCCTGGAACCAAATGGTGTAATTATTTCAGAATCAATGCCAATGATATTCTTTCTGAATTGATCAAAATATTTTTCAAGCTCGGTCATTTCCTGGCAGTAATATATACGTTTGTTAACTTGTCAAAAGTAGCTTTAACTATTCATTTGGCAAAACAGGAGAAGAATCTAGGTTAATTTCATACCCTATCGTCGGTTAAGGTTTTTACGCCTATCCCGATAGATATCGAGCTCCCTGAGGGCGTCCTATTCTTGATTCTGTTAAATTAAAATCGATGACCCTTATATTTTCTGATAATCAAACAATGCTACTTCAGAGCCAATTGGCTTTTAGTAGCTTTTCTTCCAGCTGACGCTGGAGCTTATTCATGTCCAGCGCTCTTTCAGAGCTATTATTCTGAAGAAAATTTCCTATTAACAGAAAACTTATTCTAAAATTGTTAAATGATCCAAGGGTAAATCCAGGGAGTACAATGGTCCTAGGTAAAAATTATCTGCGAACCCTCGCCTCCGGCATGTGCATAGAATTCGCCAATTGTCAATATGTCGCTAACATGTTCTGAAAGATCTTCTTTTTTGAATTTGAACATATCCATCGCAAGCTTGCATGCATATATTTTGCCTCCACCGGCGGTGATCAGATCCATAAATTCGCTCACAGGAGGAATATCAAGTTTATCCATTTCTTTTAGCATCATCCAGGAAGTAAAGGACTCCATTCCCGGAATAACACCTAGTAGAGATGGCATTCTGGCGCCACCTGGGAGTCTTAGCGCCGGATTCCCGATAACACCTGTGTGCAGCTTATCCATCCTGTTTTTTACTATTGCATCGAGACCAAAGAATGTGAAAAAGATATTTGTTTCAATTCCTTCCATTACAGCGCCGTTGCCCATTACAAGTGTGGCATATACATCCTCAATTGCACCTTTGGCGCAAATGATATTTACTTTTTTGATGCGATAATCAACTTCTGTGCTCATATATCAGGTTTTTTAGGTTTAGATACAACTTGCTGGTTTTGGAATACCGGCTATTTTTGTGGCTTTTTTCAAAGGAGCACCCGGAAACAGCTGATAAAATGTCTTTACATCCAGTACTCCGGAATGGTTTATACTTCTGATGGAAAGAGGCTCTCCTCCAAGATATCTGGAACGGAGAAATTCCATAATAGCAAAATGTTGCCCTGTTAGCACAAGGTTTTCTTCTTTGGCAATCTCCAGTGCGATTTCTTTTGTCCACTGTGAGGGATTCGTAAAATAGCCTTCCTCGTTTACATCAACTGTAATGCCTGCATAAGTTTTTTGTGACATAATACTGAATTTAGATAATTAATTTCTCTTAAAAATAGGTTTTCGATTTCAGGAAGAGATTTTTCCGCTCATCGACATATGATTGCTGACTGGCAGCCTTCTGCCTTTCAAAAGGATGTTCCAGTAAATCCATTTAAAGAATAGTTTACCATAATGGTTAAGCCGAGTCTCTTTCAACAAGGCAAATGGACCTATTACCGGAACAGGAAACATGCCTGGCAATGGTTCGGTGCCATAGTTGAAATCGATAAGGATCCCTTTGCCAAAACCTGTTTCAATGTAACAATTTGAATGCCCGTCGAATGAAGCAGTCAACGGTTTATTATTGATAAAACTGAGAATATTTTCCTGAAGAACTTCAGCCTGAAAATGAGCTACAGATCCGGCTTTTGAGGATGGGAAATTTCCTGCATCTCCAATAACAAAGATATTCTTATTTCCTGCAGACTGAAGAGTGTTCTTATCTGCTTTTACAAATCCGAATTCATCACCAAGTCCGCTTCTGGAGATTACAGGATCACCACAGTGAAGTGGTATGGTGACCAGACAATCGAATGGAACTTCACGGCCGCCAAAATCCAAAATCTTCTTATTTATATTGTCAATTTCTCCCAGAAAAAAGTCAGTTACCAGGTTAATATTTTTATTTTCAAGTAGTTTCCCGAGCTGCTTCGCTGCTTTTGGTTTTGTAAAAGCACCTGACATCGGTGTCACGTAAGTGATATTTACCTTATCCCTGATGCCTTTTTTAGTGAAAAAATCATCAGCGTAGAACGCAAATTCGAGAGGCGCTACAGGGCATTTAATTGGATTATCAGCAATATTTATTACCATATTTCCTCCCTGCCACTTTCCAAGGAAATCTGCCAGCGCTTCCGCACCTTCAATTGTGTAGAAATCAAAAATGCTTTTATGCCACAAATCGCCTTTCAGCCCCGGAGTATCTTCAGGACTTATACGTGCACCTGTTGCAATTATTAAAACATCGTAATCATAGGCTGATCCGTCTGTCAGGAAAACTCTATTGAGTTCTTTGTCGATTTTATCAATTTCGAAGTAAACAACATCAATTCCTTTAGCCATAAACTTAATGCCTGGTTTGACAATGTCTTTTTTTCTATAATATCCAAAAGGGATAAACAGAAACCCCGGCTGGTAATAATGATCTTTTTCCCGTTCAATTATTGTTATTTTCCATTCATCGGAGCGAAGGTCTTTTCTCATTTTGTTGGCCATCATAGTACCCGCTGTACCTGCTCCAAGTATTAATAAGTTCTTCATGTAGTAACTCTTCTGTTAATTTATTAACAGTACAAAAATATGCTATCTATTGAAGTATCTAGATATTTATGATAAATATGATGTTTTAGCATAAATCTATGTTGTATAATTAAGTAAAAAAGTATTAACAAACTTTTATATCCTGAAATATTAATTATTTTTAACTGTTCAAATTAAATATACTATTATGAAAAAGAATTTATTTGTGTTGATCGTAATTTCATTCATTGTTGTAACTACTTCTGCACAACAAGCTAATAATCAGAAAAACAATCCTGTTGGTACATGGAAATTTGAAGCCCCTTATGCTCCTGAAGGGTACACATCAGGAACTATTGTTGTGGGTCTTGAAGATCAAAAACATACAACAAGCATGGCGTTCGCAGGGAGTGAATATAAACTTCCAGGAGAAAATGTGAAGGCCGTTAATGACAGCATATTATTTTCTATTTATATGGAAGGTCAGGACATCAAGGTGATGCTGAAGATAGAGAACGAAACAAAAATGTCTGGAAAAGCTGTTTATTCTGAAGGGGAAGTACCTCTGACTCTTACAAAGGTAGTGACTGTTGAACCAGAGGTAAAATAATTTTATTTTATTTTATTTTATTTTATTTGCACGGCTATATCAACCTGGATAGTATTTAGTGCCCTAAGTGTCAGACCCATGAAAAGATATCTGATCTTTGCCTATGCTTTGGTATTATTCATGTTGCCCGCTCATTCGCAGCTTATTAATAAGCAGCAGCTCAGTCCACGTCAGACAGGTTACACGATAGATGCCAGACTTGATCCTGTTTCTAAAGTCGTAACAGGTAGTATGAATGCTTTCTGGGTTAACATGTCAAATGATGTGGTGCCGGATATTCAACTGCATCTTTACATGAATGCCTTCAAAAATGGAAACAGTACTCTGAATATTGAAACGCACGGTTACAGAAAGCAAAAGCAATCTGAATACGGGTGGATCAATATCGTGTCTTTTAAAGACCGTAATGGGGTAAACCTTACTCCTTTTATGAATTTTATTAGTCCCGACGATGGCAACATTTCCGATCAGACTGTAATGAGAGTGAGGCTTCCGAAGCCTGTGTCTCCGGGTGATACCGTATTTATTAATGTTGAGTTTGAGACCAAATTACCTTCACATATCCGAAGGACAGGCTACAATGATGATTTCTATTTTGTTGCTCAGTGGTTCCCGAAATTTGGAGTTTATGAACCTGTTGGAATGCGATATGCAACGAAAGGTGGCTGGAATTGCCACCAGTTCCATTATAATTCAGAGTTTTATTCCAACCACAGTCTGTACACTGTAAATATCACTGTCCCAAACGAATATATTGTGGGGTCAGGAGGTCTCCAGATGGAGGAACCTTCTTCAGATCAGAAAGCAGGAACAAAAACAATCAGATACCGTGCCGAAGATATTGTGGATTTTGCGTGGACAGCCTGGCCGGGATATTCGGTTTTTTATGATAAGTGGAAAAACGTAGAGATTACTCTTCTTATTCCAAAGGAAAGAACAGAACAAGTTGGCAGGCAATTCGGATCTGTCAAAAATGCCCTGGAATATTTTTCGGCAAATGTAGGTGCGTATCCCTGGCCATACCTTACAATTGTTGATCCGCCTGCAAAAGGTGACGGAGCAGGAGGTATGGAGTACACTACTCTCTTTACCTCGTCGTCATCATACATGATGCCTGAGTTTCTTCATTTTCCGGAAATGGTCACGGTGCATGAATTCGGCCATGCTTATTTTATGGGGATTCTCGCCAGTAATGAATTTGAGGAACCCTGGTTGGATGAAGGTGTAAATTCATTCTGGGAAGAGAGAATTATGGATCATTATTATGGTGAAAACT
>Ga0302164_10000456_pt1 | contig 13920 bp, 9 predicted proteins | sample I_Fen_E3_1_FD_193500 | JGI IMG/M metagenome (GOLD analysis project Ga0302164, IMG submission 193500) | Peat permafrost microbial communities from Stordalen Mire near Abisko, Sweden - I_Fen_E3_1 | ecosystem: Environmental > Terrestrial > Soil > Wetlands > Permafrost | place: Sweden: Abisko...
GAGTATTATCATAAAAGGAGTCAAGTCAGAAGAACGATTGCTTGATGAGACCTCTCTTTTTCTTCACAGGACAATAAGCAATTTACCAAAGTCAAAACAGCTGATTATTAATAATCTATACGATAAGGAATCTGTATTTCACACAAAAAAAATATTGGTTGTAGATGATGATATGCGGAATCTGTTTGCACTATCCAAAGTATTGAAAGAACGCGGAATGGAGATATTAAAAGCTGAGAACGGGAAAATTGCCCTTGAGATGCTTGATAGTCATCCTGATATTCATTTAGTATTGATGGATATCATGATGCCTGAAATGGATGGCTATGAGGCGATGCAAAGAATCCGGGCTCAGATGAGGTTCAATAAGTTGCCGGTCATTGCACTCACCGCAAAAGCCATGAAGGATGATAAGCAAAAATGTATTGATGCTGGTGCTAATGATTACATTACCAAACCTATTGATGTAGATCGTTTGCTTTCATTGATGCGCGTTTGGTTAAGCCAGTAATTAATAATAATTAACGACTGAAACATTTTTAATGAAAACGAAGCCAAATTGCATTGTTAAAATATTATTGGTTGATGATCTGCCTGAGAACCTGTTTGCTTTGGAATTAATTCTTTCCAATAAAAACTATCTATGCGTGAGAGCAAATTCCGGAAATGAAGCGTTAAAAATCCTGCTTCATGAACAAGATTTCGCTATCATACTTATGGATGTGCAAATGCCGGAGATGGATGGTTTTGAAACAGTGGAATTAATCCGGGAAATCGAAACACTTAAACATATTCCTATTATCTTTTTAACTGCATGTATGGAGGATTCCATACATATTTATAAAGGCTACCTGGCGGGTGCCGTCGACTATTTAATTAAACCGCTTATACCCGAAATATTAAAGGCTAAAGTGGCAGTTTTTGTCGATCTTTATTTGAAAACCCATGAATTATTAATTCAGAAGGAACAGATGAAAGAGCTTTACAGTGATGTTACTGCTCAAAAATTACTTTCAAAATATTCACTTAGTCTGATTGAAGCCAGCCACGATCCATTATTTGCGATTAGTCCGGAAGGAAAGATAACTGATATGAATAATGCGTCTGTAAAAATTATCGGAATACCTCGGGAAACATTAATTGGCACAGATTTCTTTGATTACTTTACAGAACCACTAATGGCTCGCAAGGTTTACCAGGAAGGATTTGCTAAAGGCTCTGTTGCCGATTCACCTTTAACGCTTCGGCATAGGGACGGAAAACTGACAGATGTTCTGTTCAATGGTGCAGTTTATAATAATGAGAATGGTAAAGTATTAGGGGTTGTAATTGTTGCAAGGGATGTCACTGAGCAAAAAAGGATAGCCACGGAATTAAATGAGGCGAAAATATCAGCTGAGCTGGCAACCGGAGTCGCCCTGGAAGCAAAACTTAAAGCTGAAAGTGCCACATTAATTGCAGAAAATGCAGTCAGGGCCAAACAGCAATTCCTTTCAAATATGAGTCATGAGATCCGGACTCCCATGAACGCCATATTGGGATTTACCAAAGTGGTTCTGAAGACAGATCTGACACCAAAACAGACAGAATATCTGACAGCTATAAAAATAGGTGGTGATACATTAATCGTGCTCATAAATGATATTCTTGACCTGGCAAAAGTGGATTCAGGGAAAATGACATTTGAAAAAACACCGTTCAAACTGGCCTTATCAATTTCAGCCATGCTTCACCTGTTCGAAACAAAAATTCAGGAAAAGAATTTAGTGCTTATTAACGAATTTGATGCGAAAATTCCGGAAATATTGATTGGCGATCCTGTTCGCCTGCACCAGATTATCTTAAATCTGGTGAGTAATGCAGTAAAATTCACCTCAGAGGGGAAAATAACCCTGAGTGTATGCTTAATCAGTGAAAATGAAGAGGAGGCAATTATAGAATTCAGGGTATCAGATACCGGTATTGGAATAGCAGAAAATAAGATAGGCTATATTTTTGAAAATTTCCAGCAGGCAACAGGAGGTACTACCAGACTATATGGAGGAACCGGTTTGGGACTTGCAATAGTGAAACACCTTGTAGAAGGGCAGGGGGGAACAGTTACTGTGGAAAGCAAAATCAATGAAGGCTCAATATTCAGCTTTATCCTGAATTTTCAGAAAACCAAAGCTGAGGCTCAATTAGTAAAGGAAACGTTTGATTTAAGCGAGACAATTAAAAATGTAAAGGTATTGGTAGCCGAAGATATGGCGCTCAACCAGTTATTAATAAAAACAATACTGGATGATTTCGGATTTGAATGTGATATTGCAGCTAACGGAAAAATAGCAACCGAAAAACTTGTAACAAATCTTTATGATATAGTGTTGATGGATCTGCAGATGCCAGAGATGAACGGATTTGAGGCTGCCGGATACATTCGGAACACCCTGCATCTCACCATTCCCATTATTGCCTTAACTGCCGATGTAACGACTGTAGATCTGGCAAAATGCCGTGAGGTGGGGATGGATGATTATATAGCAAAGCCTGTTGATGATCAGTTATTATACAACAAAATTGTGGGTCTGGTAAAGCCTGTTTGCGAAGTAAAATAGCGAACCCCCGATGCTCATTCGGTTAAGAAATGTGTTAGTCCTGGTTGAAGTGAGCCTGAAGGGAAAATCCTTAAAATAGTTGTGAATATGTTATGAAATCAGAAAATTTATGATACTTTTGCGCTTCCTTTGTAGGCTGAATCATTGGCCCTGGGGAGATAACCTCCTTCGTTAAAGCTTCGGAGGTCAAAATGCTCCTTCGCCAAGGCTTCGGAGCACAATGCGGGGTGTAGCGCAGTTGGTAGCGTATCTGGTTTGGGACCAGAGGGTCGTCAGTTCGAGCCTGGCCACCCCGACAAAAGAAAATAAAGGAGTCAGACAATGTCTGGCTCCTTTTATTTTGAAGCTGAAAATCACTTCAGAACCGGGAGCTAATGCTTTAACCAATGGTCAAACCAATCAAAGGCTTCCGTTTGCATTTTTGAATCAAACTTGTGTCCTCCCGGATAAAATGAACATTTGTAACGGTCAGCTGCATCAGCTTTTTTAAAGACATCCTGCAGTATTCTGTCAGCTGCATTCATCTCCTGCAGAGTATATAAGTCATCTTCCGAATCGTTGAGCACCATGGTCGGAAGCGGTACCCTCAATCCAAGTATCTCAGGAAAGTCCAATTCATTGGGCAGAATCGGAACAAATGTCATCCAGGTATGGGTAAACGATTTATTCAAGAGAAAATCTTTCCAGGTTGTCATGAATCCGACACAAACAGCACACTTGATTCTTGGATCAAGCCCCCCCATAAAAACGGTTCTCGTTCCTCCGCCGGATAATCCTCCGCATCCTATCCTGTCAGGATCAACATCTTTTCGTGAACATAAAATATCGAGGGCTTTCCGGTCCTCTCCAAAAAATACGCCGGGCCATGTAGTACCGGCACTGAACAATGATTTGGCCATAACACTCTCGTGGTCAGCTGCCCATGCATTATAAGCTTTGATATTTTTTGGATCTTCAGGATTATCATCATTCAAACCCTTACGTAAACCTTCAGGTACATCCTGGAACATTACCCGTCGGCTTGCAAAAGAGAAGGCGTCAGGTACCAGTACAACATATCCTCTCTTTGCGATTTCATTGGCCCATGCTTTGCCGCTGTAATAATCCTGTTGATGTTCAATTATTACGGGATGCTGAACACTATTTGTCTTTGTAATTTTCCTGGTGCCGAAATACTTATTCCCTCCATGATCATGAAAGGCGAGAATACCCGGCAATGGTGTCTTTGCATTTTCGGGTTTCAATAGAATAGCATCTGTAGGACGTCCATACGGTAATTGCCACCTCAGCTCTTCCACTTGCAGACCATCATAGTTGTATTTTCTTATTATTGTTACTTCAGGGATTCCCCTGATATCCGGAATTGAGAGTCGTTTTTCAAGGCACATTTTAGCACTTTTTTGCCATTTATCCCGTTCCGGCCATTCTTTATTCCTGAAGGACATGGAAGGCAATTTATTTTCGGTAAGAGAAGAAGCCCACTGCCCATATAATCCAATGATACTAAGGTTTTCCTTACTATGCCCCATAGACTCTGTATTATGACTGATTTTTGTATTCGTAAAATCAAAGTTTGGACCCTGCTTCAACCCAAATCCCTCTGAAATATTGCTCCCGGCTATGCTCAGGCTCGTCATCCCGGCATACTTAAGGAATTGTCTTCTGGTATTTTTCATAGTTCTGTTTTTACACTGATCATTTTTAAAGTATCAGGTACTTTCATCAAATTAAGCATAGTGCTGATAAAGATTTTTAGACCTTTCACTGGCTTTAACTATGATAATTTTTGATTTCAGTCCTTTAATTATAAATGGTTACATCCCATTTTCCGGGATCAAGGATCGTAAATTCAAAAATAACCTGATGTGTGGCTGTGTGTATCTGATTCCATGAAGTATACGTAACTTTCACATCTAGTGGTACAGCTGTATTCCGAAGACAATAAAAGTTATTTAAACGATATTCCTCCCCGCTGCTATAGGCCATGGAAAAATCATCAACTAAATCGTCATCACCGCCTATCATTATCCTGATTGCTACTCCATTATCAATATTTCCTGATTTCGTAACAGAGTAACGTGGAACACTCCGGCTGAATTTTATCCTGTATGGAGGGACAAACTTCTCACCCAGGTATTTATCATCTTTCCAATACCCGGCAACAGTTGAATCCTTATATACCATTTTGCCGATACCGTCTTTCTTACCATTTTTCCATACTCCTTTGAAATAGGTCCCGTTTGCCCAGGTGTAAGTGCCATTACCGTCAGGAATTCCCATTGTGAACCTTCCCTCGTAGCGGTCAACTCCCTGAGCTATTCCTTTTCCATGTGCAAATCCGTTTTTACAGCCTCCTGAATATGATCCGGAAATGTTAGCGGGAATTACCTTACATTCACTTTGCTGAGCATAAACATAATTAGAGGAAACAAGGACCAAAAAAATAAGCAGTTTTTTTACCATTTGATTAATGTTTTGAAAGTTTTACAGTTCTGATTTCATGATCTTGCTGATAATAATGCCTGACTTCTCAGGTCTATTTATTATCAAAATTAACCTTTCCCTGTACCAAAGTCAAATGAATGTAAGAATATCATATTTAGTGAATTTAATTTCTGGGAAAAATGATAATTCATTTCATTTTTATTACATTCGAATAAGTTTAAAATCTGATTAAATGATAAACCAGTCTTTTTCGCGAAGGGAATTTGTAAGGCTATTAACAGGAGGAACTGCCGCAGTTCTTATCTCCTTTAATACAGCCTGCAAAAATAAAATCAGCCGGTGGCGTTATCTCCAGGAGGAAGAAATCGGCTTGCTCGATGCAATTGTTGAACAGATAATACCTACAGACGATTTCCCGGGTGGAAAATGGGCCAATGTTTCAAATTATATAGATAAACAACTTGATACCTATTACATTAATCATCAGGTTGAATACAGAGACGGTCTGGCTGCTTTTGAGAAAACTGTAATTCAGCTGAAGTCCAAAAAGTTTGAAGAACTTCCCTTTCCCGAGCAAACAGCTATACTTGAAAAGATGGAGGGGGGAGACTTTCCTGGCGAATATTGGAAGGCTCATTCTCCGGCCGGCTTTTTCGATATGATAAGGCAGCATTCGATGCAGGGCTTTTACGGAAGTCCTGTTCACGGAGGAAACCGTGAATATATAAGCTATCATATGCTCGGACTTGATTATCCTAACGTTATCGGACAAAACAGGTATAATGATTTAAGCTGGCGTAAATACAATCCTAATTCTATTGAAAATGGCAAATAAACACGTTAATGCGGTTGTTATTGGTGCCGGTGCAGGTGGCGGAGTAGTAGCGAAAGAACTCGCGACTGCGGGTTTATCGGTGCTCCTCATTGAACGCGGAAGATGGCATACCTTCGATGAACATGGAGATGATGAACTGACATCTCAACGTACTTTTCCTCTCAAATGCGGGTATGGACCAGATAATGAACATAACTGGAGGATGGCTTCTGATGGAAAGGGTGGCTGGATAAAAGTCTTTCCTAATGATTGGGCTTATGGAAATAACGCAGCTTGTGTTGGAAGCGGAACAGTTTCATATGGAGCAATGGCCTGGCGATTTCAGCCGGCAGACTTTCATCTGAAGACCAAATATGGTGCTGTCCCCGGAAGCACACTCGATGACTGGCCTCTGACCTATGATGAACTGGAACCTTTTTATGAGAAAGCTGAATATGAGCTGGGAGTATCAGGTGATCCAACCAACGATCCTTTTGTACCGCCAAGAAAGAATCCTTATCCTATGCCTGCCTTTTCATTTAACAGCGAAGGAATTATTCTTGAAAAAGCTGCAAAAAGACTTGGCTTGCATCCCTTTCCAATACCCATGCTGCGAAATTCAGTGCCTTATAATGGTCGTCCTGCATGTATCCGGATGCGTACCTGCGTAGGTTTTGCCTGTCCGGTGAACGCCAAGGCCGGTACTCAGAACACTGTAATACCCGTGGCATTAAAAACCGGAAATTGTGAACTTCGGATAAACTGCATGGTGAGTGAAATAATTGTTGACGATAAGGGAAAAGCACGGGGAATTAAATATTTTGATGCTGATAACAAACTGCAGGAACAGACTTCAGACCTGGTGGTTGTGTCAGCTTCCGCCAGCGAAACTGCAAGACTGCTGTTAAACTCTAAATCGAGTTTATTCCCAAAAGGAGCAGGCAATAATAACGGCTGGGTTGGCAGGAATATCCAGGATCATGCTTATACAGGAGCATATGGCCTCTTTGCTGATAAGCTGTATGACGATGTTGGTCCTGGTGCCTGTATAGCAGTAAATGATTTTAATCACAGGATGCCGGATATTATCGGGGGAGGGGTATTATGCAATGAATTCATCCGGATGCCCTATCAATTCAGCTCAATACGCCCTTCAGGCAGCAGGATGTGGGGTAAGGACCATAAAGATTTTCAGAAGCTAAATTTTAAAAGACATATCGCCGTGCATGGACCGGTTCAGGAAATGCCGGTATTTGACAAAATGGTTGAGGTGGATCCTGTCGTTAAGGATTTCTGGGGAATCCCTGTTGTCAGGATCAGTGGTTTCAGACACGATAATGATATTAAAGTGGGGCGTCTCCTTGCAGATAAAGCAGAAGAATGGCTGAAGGAGGCAGGTGCTGTACAAACATGGAAATCTGTCCCGGGAAAGGGAAGTACGCCAAGCCAGCATCAGAGCGGGACCTGCCGGATGGGTAATGATCCAAAGACCTCAGTCACAAACAGATATGGCCAGTTACATGAAATCGATAATATCTTCGTAGCCGATGGCAGCCTTCATGTTAACAACGGCGGTTATAACCCGGCACTTACTATTCTTGCACTTGGTTATTGGGTTGGAGGTCATATAGCTGAGATGTGGAAGGGGACACACATGAAATAACAAAACAAATTCCTGACTCCGAGTTTTTGAATTTTAAAGAATCCTAGCCAAATGAAAAAGATATTTATTATTATTTCAGGTCTCCTGGTGTTAGTTGTAGCCTTACTTGCAGGTTACTCACAATGGAACGCTGCTTCGCCGACAAAAACATGTGCAAGCTGTCATGAAATATCTCATTCCGTTGATCTTTGGGGAGGGTCAACTCACAGAAACATTGCCTGCAAAGAGTGTCATGGTACTGCGCTCAGTGAAGGGTTGCACAGTCTTAAAGAAAAGGGAGCAATGGTTTTTCATCATATTGGTAAATTAAACCCCGACGATGTAAGAATTTCAGAAGTTCAGCGTTTGGATGTGATGAAAAGGTGTATAGCCTGTCATCAGACAGAGTATGCCAAATGGAATTCAGGCGGTCATGCAATGAACTACTCTGAAGTTTTTCTGAATCCGGGCCATAACAAGGCCGAAACCATTTATGACGACTGTCTTCGCTGTCATGGCATGTTTTATGACAAGGGAACAGTTGTTGATATTGTTGAACCGCTTGATTCTGCGGGTCCATGGAAACTTAAAGATGCGAGTCTTTCAGATCGCCCCGCAATACCATGTTTTGCATGTCATCAGGTTCATCAGTCCGGGAATCCCGATTCGAGACCGGATCTCGGAACACCTGCTTTACTGCACTATTCAAGAGTAAAGAAAACACTTGCCTCATTATATTACAGAAGAGATAAAATGTACTTTCCTGTTTTATTGATTGCAAATCCGGAGATAAATTACCAGTCAACATCTGTTAAAGTTTCAAATGATCCCAATCAGCGTCTGTGCATTCAATGTCATTCAGCAAATGCATTCAATATGGGCGGTACAGACGATGACCGCACTCCCAGGGGAGTTCATGAAGGGATAAGCTGTCTGGCATGCCATGATTCTCATTCCAACTCGGCGATATCTTCGTGTAAAATTTGTCATCCTGCCATTTCAAACTGCAAGCTTGATGTTGAAAAAATGAATACTACCTTCTTTGACAAATCAAGCAAGAATAATATTCATTTTGTTTCATGCACTGATTGTCATACTAAGGGAAGACCGGCAAAATCAACCAGGCCATAAAAAATTGACTTTTTTTATCTGAAGTTTCTCGCAACTTCAATCAGAGCTTTAATATTTGCTGAAGGAGTTGTTGGCGGCAAAGCACAGCCCGAATTCAGTATAAACCTGTCTGATCCGGAGTATAACTCGAGCAGCTCATACGTTTTTTTCCTTACATCCCCGGGTGTGCCAAGGGCGAGAATTCCACTGGGATCTATATTTCCAATCAGAGTTGCCTTATCATGGTACAGATCATAAACCTTTTGCGCATCTGTCTGATAATCAAGTTCAAATGCGTCAGCGCCTGAGAGAAGCATCTTGTCTAGAATCGGATCTGTATTCCCGCAAATGTGCAAAGCATACGGAAGCCTTTCTGAATGCGCTGTGTTAACAAGTATTTTTTCAAAAGGAAGAGCAAACTTCTCGTACATATCCGGCGAAATCATGGCGGGGCCGGCCGGACTATCACCATTGGAAACCATATCAGCCCCGGTTTGTGACATTAGCCTGATAAACCGGACAGAAGCATCGGTACAGTAATTCAAGAGATCATAAATAAGGTTTTCTTCACCCATCATCAGGTCAGTCATCAGGTTTTGAGTACCGCGAAGCATTGTCGCCAGCGAGAAAGGTGCCTGATCGCAATTGCCGCGGATAAAGACCTCATCTTTAAAATGCTCCTTAAGCAATCGCACAGCATCGAGCCAGACCTGCACATATTTGTAACTCTCAAGATTGACCGGTTTGAGTAGTGCAATTTCCTCCAGGCCGGGTAGCAATTCATGTTTAATCCTTGCGGGATCGTTCACAGGAAAATCAATTTTTACACCCAATGCGCCGGCGAGTGTTGCAGTATCAATATCAACCAGAATACCATCGAACTGGTATATTTCTACTGATTTGATGAATGCAGCTGCTATAATCTTCGGGTCGTTCCGGAACTGGTCCATGGTTACTCCATATTCTTTGGCAGCCATCATGAAATTATGAAGCATGACAGGTATCTTATCAGCAGGTTTACCGGCCAGAGCCGCAGTTATTCTTTCAAAACCATTCATAGATTCATATTTATTTAACAATCTCCTTTTCCAGCTCTTCAAGCGATTTGCCTTTTGTCTCAACAAGATATTTCCTGAAAAAAAAGAAACTTGTGAATGTTATTACTGTAAAAAATGCAAACACATATCCAATTCACCTGTTGTCGGGGAATGATTTTTTAATCAGCGGAAATACAAACAGCAACAGGGTATAAAACACCCAGTGTGAAAAAGATCCGACTGATGATCCCTTCGCTCTTATATTATTAGGGAACATTTCAGCAAAAAGAACCCATACAACAGCTCCCTGCGAAAAAGCAAAACAAGCCACAAAAGCTATCATGAAAATCATTGGAAGGAATCCTCTTATATCACAAAAGAAAATGTACGAGAATACAGCAAGGAAAATACTCATTCCTATTGAGCCGATCAATAGCATTTTTTTTCTGCCTATTCTGTCAATAAAGAACATGGCAATTATGGTGAAAGACAAGTTGGTGAAGCCAACTATTACTGTTTGTAAAATTGCGGATTGTGTTGAGAAACCTGCTGCCCTGAAAATATCGCTTGAATAGATCATAACGACTGCAATACCGGTAAACTGGTTGAACATACCCACAAGGATCCCTATGATCATAAGCCGCAAATAGGGCTTGCTGAACATATGTCTGAGATGATCAGCAACATCACTGTTTATGGAACTTTTTATCTCTTCGAGCAGAAAGCTGATATCCTCTCCGGGATTTAAACTTCTCAGTACTTCTTCTGCTTCGGTATAATGGCCTTTTTTAACCAGCCACCTTGGGCTTCTTCCGACAAAGAAAAGAAGCACAAAAAACAATAACGATGGGACAGCTCCGGAAATGAACATCCATCTCCAGTTATTAACACCTGTGCTGATCAGGGCAAGGTCAGTGGCAAAGGCCACAAGAATTCCAATTACTACCGACATCTGGAAGGTGATAGTCAGTCTGCCGCGGTAAGCAGGAGGTGAAATTTCCGAAATGTACATAGGAGACAGCACTGATGCCCCGCCAATTGCCAGACCGCCGACTACCCTGAATATCATAAATTCATATATGCTGGTTGCCAGTCCTGACCCCAATGCTGAAATTACAAACAGTACGGCCATAATCCTGAGCATATATCTGCGACCGTATTTATCACCTGGAATTCCTATGAACAGAGCACCGGCAACACAGCCAAAAATTGCAGAACTCACTGCCAGTCCTTCGAGCTTTCCGGTCAGATTAAAATGATCTCTGAAGAAGGGGAGTGCACCGTTTATCACAGCAGTATCGAATCCAAAAAGAAAACCACCTAATGCGGCTACAAAAGTATAGAGATATAATTTTCGCGGCATGAGGCTGAGTTATTTTACGGAATAAGTTTCAATTGCAAATTTTCCGATTTTCTGAAGAATGCTGCCATCCTGTACAGGAACAGGGCTGACTTGTTCTTCAATAAGACTAACTTTGCCTGCCTGACTGAAGTTTTTAAATCCTTTTATCCTGACTTCCGTTTCTTTGCCAGAGATATTATATACCCTGATCACTGCAGCGTCCTCATCTTCCGATTTCTTGACCGTTGAAATAAGCAGGTTATCCTGGTCAACTGAGAAGAAGCTTAATTCTTCAGGAAGTGAAGCCTCAGAGTATGGTTCAGGCTGAAAAACTGCCCGGAGTTTATCGTTTGCTTCCATTCCCGGCCGAAACCTGTTTTCCCAGTCAGGTTTGTGTGAGGTAAGCGAAAATGAAAAAGTATGATCTCCGGTCTGAAGATACTCATTGCCTTCTCCATGGCAACTACGTCTGGAAGAGATCAGGATAGGCTGCAATATTGTTTCGGATGATGGGTTATCAGTAGGGTCTATATAATCGGCTACTGCAACGCTGGAACTCATTGTAACACCGAAATCAGAGTTATTGGCACCAATCCAGTTTCCTATGCCTCGGGGATGAATCTCTTTGCAAACTGTCTTGTATCTTTCTCCGGCAGCTCCTGCCATTTCATCCTTACCGACGTTTAGTACACCATATGGCACCTCATAACTCACCTGTCCTTGTTTCATTTTCAAAGGAATGGCCATCCTGTACTCACGATAAAGAACCCCCTCATAATTGAGCAGGGCAATTTCAATATCTATTCGTTTTATAGAATTGAATATCCTGACTTTTTGCTCAATAACGGCATTCCTGATTGGTTGACGGTTGAAAAATTCAGTATATACCTCGCCCTGTGATGAAATTTTCCAGGAGGATTTATAATTTGAAGCTTTGTCAAATCCCTGCATATCAGTTTTTTGAATATCTGCAAACTCTCCGGCACCCGTTCCTTCAGAATGCAATGTAAAGACTTCCGCTCCTTTGAATTTGCCTGTTTCCAGAAGTTCGGTATTGAGCTGTTTATCAAATAAAGAACCAATCCCTCCGTCGGATAACTGCACTTTGTAATACTGATTTTCAAAGAAAGTGTCGTTTGCCGGTTTTGCCGTATAGGAAGGCTTGTCTGCAGGATTGAGGTAATAGGTTTTATAGCCAATAGATGGAACATTTTCGGCGATAAAACTAAGATCGGTTTCTTTTATTGATCCATCATCATAGTACGAAACAGATTTCGGTTGTACAGGTATTTGTTTGCCATTTTTATCCTTTATCTGAATAAATTTTGCATAGGATTTTGCAAGGGTGACTGAAGTTTTAACCACATCGGTTCTTTCCCAGCTCAGACTATTAAATACAATAATAGGTATTCCTTTATCAGCTGTCTTTTTTATTGCGGAGGCAATGTTTTTCAGCGCTGCAGAAAGTACACTTTCGGCTGTTTCCCTGGCAAAGAAGTATTTATCCTGAAAGAGGGCGTCTGTAATATCGCCATGCTTGCCTCCCCATCCATGATCAGGGTATATTTTTGCTTCCCATGCTTCATTCAGCAGCTGCGATGGGTAATGAGTAAACGAATTATCAATTAGTGCATTGACTGTGGCAAATTTTTCAGCTGCTGTCAGCAGTATATCGGCTTCCCTGCTTGCTTTTATTGCTTTCTCATGTGTCGGACCATGTATGTAGAGCCATACAGCCGGCCGTTCACCTGTTATTGTGGGAACTGTAGAGACATTTTGCCTGAAATCCCTGATAAAGTCAGGGGTTAGAGATAGCTTTATTGCGGGCAAATGAACCTCATTGAATTTCCCGTTTTCTGCCTGGATCTGTGAAATATTATTCCATTGGCTTATCAGGTGGGAGTAATCCTTGGCCGGGCTCATATCCCAATCGGAAAACATAGGTGTGACTTTCCCGGGAGTATTATTCCTGTAATATCTGCTCCATTCAGCAGTGGAATTGGCAATATATTCTGCCGCTTCATAGAAGTTTTTCTGTAAGGGAGTAAAGTCAGTTGAATAATGTCCCGGAGAGTATGTCGTAACAAATGAACCATCGGGACTGTACCAATCAAATATTCCCTTATCCATCCGGCTTATTGCCATGTAGCTGGTACCTGCTTTTTTAAGAATCTGTGCCATCTGCAGTGTTTTTCCGGGAACGTCCTGGTTCCAGTAAGTATTGGCAGTGTAACCAAATTCTTTCTTCAGCCATCTCATTCCGAAATAAAACTGTCGTGCAAGTGCCTCGCCTGAATGCAATTCCTCATATGGCTGAGTGTAGCCCGATCCACACGATATCCTGCCTGATTTGAGAAGCTCCGTGATATCCTTTTTCCTGTCAGGGTGACGTTGAATGTATTCTTTGAGCATCAGGGCATCTTCGACGTCAAAACGGTAAGTGGGATCCACAAGAGCCTGCCTGATGAGTGGTGTAAGAAGCATTGTATCTCTCTCTATTATACATTTTTCGGGAGAATCCATCCAGGCTATATCCTGGTGACTGGAGTTCATAAGAAATATCTGACCGTTCGAAAGGGAAGATTCTGACAGGTTTACAATAGACTTAACAGTATTTGGTTTAAAGATCCTGACGCCACTTATGTCAATAATATTTTTATTCGATATAACCGTAGTCTGCACTATAGATTTGCTGGCAAGTTTAGTTGACATCCCTGCCTGTTTCAGTGAATTTACACTGATTATCTCTCCATATTCGTCACTCAGGGAAATTTTAGAATTATCAGGTATCATGCTTGTAACAAGGCTTGCTATGCCATGATCGCCAATATTTGCAACTGGTAGGATATAATCTTTTCTGCCGACAGAGAGCCTGATTGTTTTGCCAGCGGATTCAGGCGGAAGGCTTATTTTGATCCTTGAAAAAGTCTTTT
>Ga0302164_10000457_pt1 | contig 13915 bp, 6 predicted proteins | sample I_Fen_E3_1_FD_193500 | JGI IMG/M metagenome (GOLD analysis project Ga0302164, IMG submission 193500) | Peat permafrost microbial communities from Stordalen Mire near Abisko, Sweden - I_Fen_E3_1 | ecosystem: Environmental > Terrestrial > Soil > Wetlands > Permafrost | place: Sweden: Abisko...
TCTACTAACTATTGTTGGTATACCAATCTCTGTAACTGTAATAGCCTATTTTGTCAGGAAAAAAGAAGCTGAGTTGTATAGGAATATTGTTAGGGAGAATATGGAGCGCAAACAGGCAGAGGAAAAATTAAAACAAGTAAACCATGAACTAAAAGAACTCAATGTCACCAAAGATAAATTTTTCAATATTGTCGCTCACGATCTGAAAAATCCATTTACGGCTCTTATTGGATCCACCGAATTGCTATTTGAAAATATCCATCAGATGGATACTGAAAAAATCATAAAGCTTTCTCAAGTATTAAATGATTCAGCCAAAAGTGGTTATGCTATACTTCAAAACTTACTCGATTGGTCAAGATCACAAACCGGACTTATGAAAATCAATATTGAAAAAATCAATTTAAAGAACTTAATAGAAGAGAATATCACCAACCATTTGTTGATTTCAACAAATAAGGAGATAAATCTGTGTTCTGATATAAAAGACGATATTTTTGTATTTACTGACAGGAATATGATCAATATTATTTTACGTAACCTTTTAGGAAATGCTGTAAAATTTACACCAAGATTTGGTAAGGTAAATGTCAGCACAATTTTTGACGGAAATGCAGTATCCATCTTGGTTAAGGATACCGGAATAGGTATATCTAATGATAATATCGACAAGTTGTTCCGAATAGATACTGATTATAAAAGACCAGGAACTGCTAATGAGCAGGGTACTGGTTTGGGTCTGAAATTAAGCAAGGAGTTTGTCGAAAAGCTGGGAGGAAAGATTTGGGTAGAAAGCGAATTAGGGAAAGGTTGTGACTTTAAATTTACACTACCTTTAGATAGAACATGAGTAATAACAGAACAGAGAGTCGGTACATTTTCTTAGGCCTGAGATAGGACGGAAATTCGAAGAGCTTCCTAAGTGCAAAAACCGGATGCCTTGACCATATCTGGCCGGTTCAATTACAATTATCATAAATAATCTAACAACAAGTACTTAATTCCGACGAAGGGTTGTCAATTTACTCCGGAGAAAGGTGGTCAGTGCCACTGGTTTTTCCAAATCATTATCAAATTTAGAATAAAGTCAGGCTAAAAACAAAAATATGTTTACCATTGAAAGTCGGTATTTGATTATCCCGATTTGAAGGGTCCAGATATATTATCATGATGGTAACTACCGCCATCCAATGGACACAAAATCTGTACAAATTTACATGAATTGAGCTACGTTTATTTATGGATAATTTCTAATGAATTACTTGCATGAGAAACTACTTTGCACTATTAATTTATCAACCGCATAATTATCTGCGAATAAATTCTGAATGAATTAATTATCTTGTAGAATCTTTAGTTATGTATTTAATAATTTAAATAAGGATGTTTTTGAACCAATACTCGTAAATATTTGTAGATGAATTATTCATAATTAAATAAAATTGAAAATATATGTATAATTTCTTCAGACTTCCGATACTTTTTGTGCTTTTTGCTTTTATATCACCGGCAACATATTCACAAAAAGTATTTAGTGTTAACGATTACATGCAGGCTGATTCTTTATCGGATCTCTTCAATAAGAAAGTGTTTCATTCTGTTCAAAAAGTGAATTGGGTGGAAGGCAAACATATATTCTGGTATTCAACATTGACACCACAGGGTAAAGAATTCTGGACAGTCAATGCCGAAAAACTCAGCAAAGAAAAGATTTTTGAAACCGATATTCTGGTTCACCAACTGTCGGAACTTATCAAAAAACCTGTTAAAAATGAAGAGTTTTCACCCGTCGATGCTAAGCTTTCCGCTGATGGCAAGTTGTTTTCATTTCAGATGGATACATTGCTTTTTGAATGGATAAGGACAAAAAACGAACTAAAAAAGACAGGGACCAAACATCCGGACAATCCGGTCAGATATTGGGGTGACCGAGCAGAAGACCATACAGGCCCGCCGGTAAAATCGCCAGACAGGAAATGGCTCGCCTTTATTCGTGATAATAATGTTTTTGTAAAAGATTCCCTTGGCAGAAATCAAATTCAATTGAGTTTTGATGGTTCCGCAGGTGAATATTATTCATCTGAATTATTCTGGTCGCCGGATTCTAAAAAACTGGCCGGCACAAAAGTCCGTGCTGAAATCCCGCATTATATTTATTTTGTAGAATCATCACCCTCAGATCAGTTCCAGCCAAAACTACAGAAAAGATACTATCCCAAGGCAGGCGATGCATTGCCAATCAGCAGTCCCGCCCTTTTCGACCTTGAAACAAAGAAACAAATTGATGTGGATGGAACTCCTTTTATGAACCAGTTTACCCTGGGAAATATTAACTGGCGCAAAGATAACCGTGCTTTTACTTTCGAGTTTAATCAGCGTGGACACCAACGTTTTCAGGTGGTTGAAGTAAATGCAACATCTGGAAAATGTAAAGTATTGATCGACGAAAAGTCGGAGACTTTTATTGATTATAGCTCAAAACTTACACGTCGCGATGTTAACGACGGCAAAGAAATTATCTGGACTTCGGAACGTGACGGTTGGAACCATATTTATTTGTACAATGGAGATGGCATTCTGAAAAACCAGATTACTAAAGGTGAATGGGTCGTCCGTGAAGTAGTAAATGTATTTGATTCAACTCGAAAGATTCTATTTACAGCAAGCGGTCGTAACCCGGGTGAAGATCCATATCTGTTACATTATTATATGATTAACTTCGATGGAAGCAATCTGGTTGAGCTTACCCCTGAACAGGCAAATCACCAGGCAAGTTTTTCTAAAGATTATCGTTTTTTAACAGACAATTATTCTCGGGTGGATATGCCTCCAACTTTAGTACTCAGGGATGCTGTTAATGCCAAAGTATTGATGACAATTGAAAAATGCGAAATCAGCGAGTTATATAAAACAGGTTGGAAGATGCCGGAAGTGTATTCATCCAAAGGTCGGGATGGCAAAACCGATATCTGGGGGATGATTTATCGTCCGACAAACTTTGACCCATCTAAAAAGTATCCCGTCATAGAGTATATTTACGCTGGCCCTCATAGTTCCTTTGTTCCTAAGAGCTTCAGTGCTTCATACAAAAGCTATGCAGCTCTGGCTGAACTTGGGTTTGTTGTGGTGCAGATTGATGGCATGGGTACATCAAATCGTTCAAAGGCCTTTCACGATGTATGCTGGCGCAACCTCAAAGATGCCGGTTTCCCCGACAGGATCCTATGGATAAAAGCTGTTGCTCAAAAATATACATATATGGATACCACACGTGTCGGAATTTTCGGAGGATCGGCCGGAGGGCAGAATTCAACAGGAGCTGTACTGTTTCATCCTGAGTTTTATAAAGTAGCTGTTTCTTCCTGTGGCTGTCACGATAACCGTATGGACAAAATATGGTGGAACGAGCAATGGATGGGTTATCCTGTCGGACCCTGGTATGCTGAGAATTCAAATATTACAAATGCTTATCTTCTCAAGGGAAAACTTATGCTGATGGTTGGTGAACTGGACGACAATGTGGATCCTGCCTCAACTATTAAACTCTGCGATGCACTTATTAAAGCTGACAAAGACTTTGAATTCGTGATTCTACCCGGGATGAATCATACCGGAGGTGGTAATTATGGGGAACGCAAGCGTAGGGATTTCTTTGTGAAGTACTTGCTGGGTGCCGTTCCTCCGAATTGGAATGAATAACATCCTTAAAAAGAACTCCATTGTTCAGTTTCACGTCAAATCATTTAAAATATCTTAATAATGGTTTTACAAAAAACTCAATCTGTGGAAATATTTTAACAGCACATTTTTCTGAGTCTTGACTATTCGATCACTTAAATTCACAATACCTTTATATTCATGAAAGGAGAAATTTTATCAACAGTTATTTTACTTGTGGTATCACTTACAATTCATGCACAATCTTATGTACCAGATTTTAAATATGACAGAGTTAAGGTAAGTCCTGTCGCTCCACTAGAATCCTATGCTTCTAATTTGAAAGATATCAGGCTACATGATGGAAGTCAGTTTAAAAACGCAATGGAAAAGGATGCTGCTTAACTTCTGGTTGTTGAATCTGACCGCCTTCTTTACCGGTTTTACCAGAATGCCGGTTTGCCAACCAAAGCCGGAAGAATCTTTGGTTGCCGCATTTTGAAAAGTGGGTTGTAAATGTAAAATATCTGTCTGATGAGTAGTAACATTAATAAACAAAGGATATTGGTTTGCCAGGAAGTCACACCCGGTTTCAGTAATATATAGCTATTCAAAGAGCGTCAAAACTGCGTCTACGAAAGAATTATCTGTTCATATCTTTTATAGAACCGAAGGTGGATTTATTCACTTAATTTTTAACTCTTGATTCGCATTACATAATGAGTCTAAGGCATTTACGGGGATTGTTATTCAGATCAGAAAATTTATTTTAAAAGGAAAAGGATATCATGATGATACCCTTTTCCTTAATAACTTATTTTTGGTTTTATAATTTAATACTAGTTTACACCGGTCCGTGTATCCCACCACATTTTATCTCCCCAAAAACGGTCAACGACATTACTATCCCATTTTGGTGGTTCCAATGGATTAAGATTATATTCATCAACAGGATACGGCCATCTGAAAGGAGGACGATTATGCCCGGTATAAGTCGAACCCGGTGCTGCTGTCAGCTGCGGAATATCTGTCCGACGAGTTTCAGCCCAAGCCTCATGACCTTGTTTGAACAATGATACCCATTTTTGATAATAAATCTTATTAAGATTAGTATAACCCCAGTCGCCTGCCCCGTTCCATGCTACATTGGCATCTGCCATATATGTTGTAATGTCACCAGCAGAAACGCCATGTTCCGTACATGATGCAGCTACACCAGCCTCATAAGCGGTTTGTGCTTTGACAGGATCATTAAGAAGATCTGCTCGCGCATAAGATTCAGCAATGATAAACTCAACCTCCGGGTAACGCATAAGATAGGTCTTACCAGTAAAAATATCACGGTAACGAGTCCCAATGCGAGAGATATCTTTAAGATAGAAACTAAATGATGAACTGGCACCGGCAGGAATGCCCCTGTATATACCGTCACTTGCTGCAGGGTGAGCAAATTCACCTATCCTGGGGTCGTTGGTATGAAGAAGAGCATTAATGAACACATCACACATTCCATGATCATCCCTGCTAATCTTGTCTTCTGCAAATGGTTCACGCCATGTTGTTTCTAACCACGTAAATGCAGCCATATCTTCATTAGCTATCATAATAGGATAAGTCGCCGGACTACCGAGAATTGTTGTCAGAACAGACTTTGAAGTTGTCGGGTCAACATTTGACATCCTTATTGCAACGCGCATTCTCAACGAATTGGCAAACTTCTGCCATTGTAAAACGTCATTATCATACATAACATCTCCGGCAAGTGTGCCCTTCCCTGATGCAAGAAGTGTGTTTGCTTCATCTAGCATTGTAAGAAGTGCATTGTAAACTGACTGCTGGGTATCATATTTTGGCTGAAGAATTCCCTCTTCGCCCTGTGCTCCTTCAGTAAATGGAATTGCACCCCATGTATCAGTCATAATTATCCACATGAAAGCAGACAGAACTTTAGAAACGCCCACCATTGCATCATTTTCACTTCCAACCACAGTTGATTTTTTGATGATCTTGTTTAAGTCAACCTGGTAATGGATAATATTAGACCAACGATCGTTAATTATACCATCGCGTTCATTGTAACGTGATTCGTCAATGTACTGGATTTTAGTCATATGGTTAGCATATGTATCTGTGTTGTTGCCGATATTCCAGACATCGAAAAAACTGCCACTAATTGACCGCTCAACAAAAGTAAGTATGTTGGATGCAGGAACATCAACCGTAGCATTCGGATTTGTATTTAGGTCTTCCCAACCCTTTGTACAACTTGTCAGGATTGCAAGGATTATGGAGACAGCTGCTATTTTCGATATATTTTTCATTATTCTATAATTTTAAGTTTCCAATTAAAAATCGAAGCTCAGTTTAAATCCCATACTGCGCGAAGGCGGAATCTGATATTGTTCCAGACCGGTTGCGTTTGCGCCTGTCCCATAAGCTGTTTCTGGATCGATCCTGATATCATTCGATTTATCTTTGTAAAGAAGTGCAAGGTTACGACCTACAAAAGAGATATTCAGATTTCTAATAGCAGCAGTTCTCAAAGTTATTCTGTATCCGAAAACAACTTCACGAAGCTTTATAAAACTTCCATCAATAACGCCAGGTTCAACAAAATTCCAGTATGCGGAACCGTACCAGTCCTGTGGATCAATTGCAATTTTGTTTTTCGCGTTGGTTGCAATATCAATTCCATCCAGAACCAGACCTTTGTCACGGATACCACCTTTAACTGTTGTTTCAGTAATGCCTGAATAGTCTCCGAACCATTTGGTGACTGAAAAAATATCTCCACCCATTCTTCCGTCAACAAGGAAACTGAAATTAAAATTCTTATATGTGAATTCGTTATTGATACTTGCAATCCAGTCCGGCATAGAGTTACCCAGAAGAATATTATGATCTGTTGCTATAGGGAACCCGCCATCGAGAAGAACCCTGCCCTGGGTATCTCTCTTATAGCCAACGCCGTAAAGTTGTCCGAATGGTTCACCTGGACGGGCTTCAATTGTAAGTGACTGCCAGCTGGAGTTAAGCTGATATGTTGGCACTCCCGGATAAAGAGAATTGACAATAGACCTTGCTCTGGTCCAGTTAAGTATGGCAGTCCAGTTAAATCCGGTGGCACTTTTCAAAATTTCCCCAGTCAAAGTTAACTCGATTCCTTTTGATTCAATTTCACCTGCATTGATTGTTTTGGAACCGAATCCTGTGGATGTAGAAATGTCGACATTCATGATCTGATTGGTAGTTTTTGTATCATAATAAGAAAAATCGATGCCAAACCGGTTCATGAAAAATTTCAATTCGGTACCTACCTCAATTGAATTTGAAAACTCAGGTTTCAGCCCTGCCGGAGGAATTGTTCCCGGATAATTATATTGTGATAATCCGTTGAATGGTGTTGATGCAACATACGTTGCCTGCAAGGAATAAGGACTTGTATCGGAACCAACTCTTGCCCAGCTGCCGCGGATTTTTCCAAAAGATAAAACAGATTTGCTCATACCAAACGTTTCGGTAAACAGCCAGCTCATACTTGCTGAGGGATAGAGATAACTCCATGAGTCCTTCGGAAGTGCTGAACTCCAGTCATTTCGCAAAGTAAGATCAAGGAAAAGATAATCTTTGAAAGATGTGTTCAGGGCACCAAAGATAGAATTGGTTTTATAATGCGATTCATAGAATCCGGTACCCGGGGTCCCTTTTACATTTGATATATGGAAGAAGTTCGGCACTGTAAGTTCAGAAGCAGACAGGGACATGTTATATGAGTCTGCTTGCCTGTAGTTTGTACCAATATTTCCGGAGATTTTAATGACATTAAAGCTTTTATTAAATGCTGCCAGGAAGTCAACATTGGTCTCTTTGCGTTCTGAAGAACTCTGGTTAAAGCTACCGCCTGTCCCTACCCAGTTCTGATTTGAACCTTCATAAATAACGCTTTTTCTATATTCACTATAGTAATCGATCCCATATCTTCCCGTCAGTGTTAGCCAGGGAGCTACAATGTAATTCATATCAGCATTCCCGAACCATCTTTCTCTTTGGCGGCCCGTAATATTTTTATTAGCAGTCCAGTAAGGATTATTATGGTAGTTGCTGTTCCAGTTGTATGGATGTCCGTTAGGCATCCATTCTGTCCAGTGGTCCTTAAGAAGCTTCATATCGATCTGACGACCAAACCAGCCACCGATTGACTGCATTACGTTTCCGGCCTCATAACCTTGTCCCGGGAGGTTGTCGTTGTTAGTAAGAACATAATTAATATTTAAATCAGCCGTCAGTTTGTTTGTAAGTTTCAGGGAAGTGCTTGCATTCAGGCTGTTCCTCTTCTGGTCAGTGTTAGGAATAGTACCAGTCTCATAAATATTTGTATAACTGAATCTTCCTTTAACATTGTCGCTTCCTCCGGTTAAGGTAAGGTTATTTGTAGCTGATACTCCTGTCTGAAAGAAACTACGGGTATTGTTCGGATGAGAAACCCAAGGCTGATCCTTTCCCTGGAACTGGTCGATATGCAGACCGGCGTCAAGCCGTGGACCCCATGATTCATCAAATCCGTCATTAATACCACCACCTAGTCCGTCAACATATTTAAAGACATAATCATGAGAATAATCCTGGTAGCTCAAACCTTCTTGCGGTTGACCAGCAGCAGTGGCTTGTCTAAATTTTGCTTCACCACCATTCCAGCCCTGACCATACTGATTCTGATATGTAGGAAGGAAGCTGATCTGTTCAATAGAAGTAAAATTAGAAAATGATGCACCTAGTCCTTTTGATTTTACACCTTTTTTAGTTGTTATGAGAACAACCCCGTTACGGGCACGGCTTCCATAAAGAGCCGCAGCATTGGCGCCTTTCAGGATTGATACTGAAGCAATGTTTTCAGGATCAATATCGCTGGCTGCATTTCCGTAGTCAACGGCACCCCATTGATTGGCAGCATCGGTTGCGTTTGTGATCGGGGTTCCATCGACAACCCAAAGTGGAGCATTGTCTCCAAATGAACGCGTACCCCTGATCAGCATCTGCGACGAAGCACCTATAGCTCCAGAATTATTAGTGATCTGTACCCCAGCCAGTTTACCCTGAAAAAGGTTAACAATGTTTGTCTCCTTGGCTTGTACCATCTGGTCGCCTTTAATGTCTGAAACGGAATAACCAAGGGCTTTTTTCTCCCTTGAAATTCCAAGTGCTGTAACTACAACTTCATTCAGACCAAGAAGGTCTGATTCCATAACTCCATTAATTACTGTTCGACCACTTATAAGAACCTCCTGGCTTTTCATCCCGACAAAGGAGAAAATAAGAGTTGTTGCACTTTGTGGTACAGTCAGGATGTATTTCCCGCTGGCATCAGTCGTTGAACCAATTGTGGTACCTTTGACCAGAATTGTTACTCCTGGAATAGGTCCTCCTCCTTCAACAGAAGAAGTCACCGTACCAGTAATGACAACAGTTTGTGCAAGTAGAATGTGACCTGCTGAGAGTACAAACAAAAGAATTAAAAGTAAAAGTTTCTTCATAGGTTTACAGATTAGGTTAATAAAAATTGAAGGTTATTTGTTATTTTAGTGATAGCCATTTTTACTTTTTCGAGATGAAGGAATGCTTCATTGTCATATACAGCTTCTCTCTTCTTAAATCCCGGACCTGGTTTTTCTGCCTTTTTCTTAAGCAGATAAAAATGCCGTAATTGTAGCCTTCCTTAATACTTGACATCAGGAATCTGATTGATGTCTTATCAAAATTAAAACATTATCAGACTAAATACAAAAATTTATTTGCCTCAATAAGGGATGGAACTGGAAACCTAGAGTAGCAGGTTTAGTTTTATATTATTTCTGGGAGGGTTCGCTTTGGTTGAAAAGTGGGATAAAAGCGGGGATGGAGATTGGATCTATAAATTAATTAACCGATTTCTCCTTATCAATATACATTTTATAAATGACAGTATTGCAATCGACACTTTTCCAGTAGGGGCCATCATCTGATATACATCATCCGCCGAGGATAATTTCGTTACTCTGAAGTTCTTTCTCTAGGCTAGGAGAGAATGAAGGAAGTCCATACATAATTTTAGCAATTTTAGTAGACCCACAATCAGGGCATTTGTCTGGGTTTTTAGCAATAATTCTCCTTTTCCAGGAGTTCTGACGTACATTCTGAGTACCTGTAAAAAAACCGCCTGAAATCCTTGATTTTAAGCGGTTATGAATAATGTGATTGGTTTCTGCTCCCCAGGTAAGACTCGAACTTACGACCCACGGATTAACAGTCCGTTGCTCTAACCAACTGAGCTACTGAGGAATAGTTTTCCCTTCCTTTAAACTCTACTAGTCCGCTGAATTATTCCGACTTGACGGGACTACTCTGACCGATTGAGCTATTCAGGAATTTTTCCAAATAACGTATTGTATTTAGAGTCGCAAAAATAAGGGCTTTTGCTGAATTAACCAATATCTTTGGAGAAATTTTTTAAAATGAAACGGATACTTGGAATCGGGAATGCTCTTGTCGATGTTATGACGTTGATAGACAATGATAGTATACTTAATAAATTTCGATTGCCCAAAGGGAGTATGCAGCTTGTAGACGGTGAAATATCAGCTCATATTAAGTCCGAAACCACAAACTTTAAAAGAAATCTGGCCTCAGGAGGCTCAGCTGCCAATACAATTCACGGACTCGCAATGCTTGGCGTAAATACAGGGTTTATAGGATCAGTAGGAAAAGATGATACAGGTGATTTCTTCGAAAATGACATGAAAAAGGCAGGGGTTAAAACTTTTTTGTCACGCCGTAATTTAATTACAGGAACTGCAGTAGCCCTGATCTCTCCCGATTCTGAAAGAACCTTTGCAACACATCTCGGAGCGGCTGTGGAGCTTGAATCAGGTGACCTCAATCCTGAATATTTTAAAAACTATGATATTCTTTACCTTGAAGGATATCTGGTAATAAATAAAGCTCTTGTTGAAAGGGCTTGTGAAATCGCCAGAATAAATAACATGAAAATTGCTCTTGATCTTTCAAGTTATAATGTAGTGGAAGCAAAACTCGCTGATTTTAAAGAAATTATTGAAAAATATGTAGATATCCTGTTTGCAAATGAAGATGAGGCAAAATCATTTACCGGCTTTGCCCCAAGCGAAGCTTTAAACAGCCTTTCCATGTTATGTGATATTGCTATTATTAAAGTTGGAGGAGATGGTTCTATAATAAAACGGGGAGAAGAAATATCCAAAATAGGTACTATTCCGGTTCAGTGCATAGATACTACCGGGGCAGGTGACTTATACGCCTCGGGGTTTCTTTATGGTTATGCAAACGGATTGTCTCTGGATAAATGCGGATTGTTTGGTTCTGTACTCGCAGGTCATGTTATTGAGATTGTCGGCGCCCGCATGGATGAACACCGTTGGAAAAAGATAATGGAAATGATAAAAAAAGAAATCCAATAACCACAAAGCCAACAAAGACCTCAAAGAAATCAATAAATGAAGAGACGCCCAAATTGAGCGTCTCTACTACTTTGGAACCTTCATTATCTTTACCAGATAACCGGCCTTTGTTCAGCTACTCTGAATAGTTTGTCGCCCGGTTTTACATTCGTAAAGGCAGCATAAAACTCAGGCATATTATAAACTACTCCATTTACCCTTACTTTCGATGGTGAGTGCTCGTCGGTTTTGACTCTTTTTCTTAATTCCTCATTGCGCATATTATCTCTCCAGATCTGAGCATAAGAGAGGAAGAAACGCTGGAAATTCGTAAATCCGTCAATTGGCTTTGGAGTTTCTGCACCTTCGAGAGATAATTTGTATGCATTATAAGCTATTGTGGCACCACCCAGATCCGCAATGTTTTCACCAAGAGTCAGCTTTCCATTTACAAAGGTGGAATCCAGCACATCATAGTGGTTATACTGGTCGACTAGTTTAGCTGCCAGATCTTCGAACGCTTTTGAATCTTCTTTTGTCCACCAGTCACGAAGGTTCCCGTCTTTATCAAACTGCCTGCCCATATTATCAAATCCATGTGTCATTTCATGTCCTATTACAACACCGATTGCACCATAATTGACAGCATCATCAGCGTCAAGATTAAAGAAAGGAGGCTGAAGAATACCTGCCGGGAAAACGATTTCATTCCTGTTTGGATTGTAATATGCATTTACCGTCTGAGGCGTCATTCCCCATTCTGTCGGATCAACCGGTTTGCCAACTTTATCCATCGTATAGCGGAATTCGAAAGCCTGTGAATTAAAAATGTTTAAAACATATGACTGTGAAGTAATAGATAAACCTGAATAGTCTCTCCACTTATCCGGGTAACCAACTTTTATTCCCATTTTGTCAAGTTTAGCAAGAGCTTCCTGTTTTGTCTGGGGGCCCATCCATGTAAGATTTTCAATCCTCCGTTTCAGAGATTTCTTAAGGTTCATTATAAGGTCCGTCATTTTCTGTTTGGCAACAGGCGGAAAATATTTCTTAACATATAATTGCCCGATGGTTTCACCAAGTGAATTACTCGTAACATCAAGAACCAGTTTCCAACGGGGTTCCATTTTCTCCTGCCCCGATAAAGTCCTGTTATAGAAGTCGAAATTCTGATCAACAAAATCTTTGCTCAGATAACCGGCAGCAGTGTTAATCAGCTGCCAACGCAGAAAAGTTTTCCAATCGTTCACTGGCACAGTTTTCATCATGCTGTTTAGCTCCTTCATGAACCCGGGCTGATATATATTGATCTCTGACAATCCGGGATATCCAACCAGCGTAAAATAGGAATGCCAGTTGATATCAGGGGCAAGTTTATTTAACCCGTCAATCGTAACTTTATTATAAGTCTTCTGAGGATCCTGATTTTCAACATTTGTAAACGAAGCTTTAGCAAGTTGAGTTTCCATCTTCATTATGGTTGCTGCATTCTTTCCTGCTACCCCGTGTTCGTCCTTCAATAATTCAAACATTTTGGTCAAATGAATTAGATATTTTTCCCTGATTTTTTTTGTAGATGCATCATCGTTGAAATAATAATCCCTTTCAGGCAGACCAAGACCAGCCTGAAAACACTGGGCGATAATACTTGTGCTGTTTTTTGAATCCTGTCTGGAAAACAAATAGAAAAACGGACTTACCTGATAAGTCTGCAGGAATGCTCCAACAGATTGTACGTCAGCAATGGTTTTTATAGATTCGATCTTGTCGAAGAACATTTTCAGAGGGCTGACTCCCTGTTTTTCGATCGATACCGAGTCCATTCCTGAGTTATAGAACATCCCTATTTTTTCAGTATTGCTTCCTGCCTGAACATCTTTAGCTGTGGCAGCTTCCACAATTATTTCCTTTATATCATGCCTGTTTTTTTCTATCAGCTCGTCAAACGATGACCGGGAGTTTTTGTCTGCGGGTATAGGATTTTTTTTCAGCCATCTGCCATTTGTATAGGTGAAGAAATCATCACCTGGCTTTAAGGTGGTGTCCATGTTCTGAATATCAAATGCGGGGTACTTTTTCACTGAATCTGTCGCGTTTTTTACCTTACTGGCGCAACCCTGCAATAAGGCAAGTGTTAGTATTACAATAATAATTTTTTTCATAAGTTTTAGTTAAATTTTAGGCATTAATAATAACCACTATATAAATATTTTGTTCAGGATTAATAAACTTACAGCACTATAAAATCTACCCCATGACGATTTTCACATCATGCTCTTTACCGTCTCCGAACACAGGTATCAGATTCGATTTATGCGGAAGACCGTCAACTGTTACTTCCATGATTCCTTTTGATTTTCCATTTGGATTAACAATTTCAATACGGTAAGTAGCGCCTCTGAATTTCCGTGTCGCTTTAAAACCTTTCCAATCAGTAGGTATACAAGGATCGACCAGTAGTCCGTCATACTCCGGACGAATGCCCAACATATACTGGGTGACAGCATAGAAATTCCATGAAGCTGTTCCAGTGAGCCATGAATTTTTAGCTTCCCCCGGCTTAAATGCATCTTTCCCGGCTACCATCTGAGCATAAACATAAGGTTCGGTCTTATGTAAATCACTGATCTCTTCAAGATATGAGGGACATATCTTTTTGTAATAGTCCCAGGCGCGGTTTCCATTGCCAACCACTGTCTCTCCAATCATAATCCATGGGTTGTTATGGCAGAAAACACCTGCATTTTCTTTGTAACCTGCAGGATAAGAGGATATTTCACCATATTCTATATAGTATTTGGTGAAAGCAG
>Ga0302164_10000458_pt1 | contig 13903 bp, 10 predicted proteins | sample I_Fen_E3_1_FD_193500 | JGI IMG/M metagenome (GOLD analysis project Ga0302164, IMG submission 193500) | Peat permafrost microbial communities from Stordalen Mire near Abisko, Sweden - I_Fen_E3_1 | ecosystem: Environmental > Terrestrial > Soil > Wetlands > Permafrost | place: Sweden: Abisko...
CAGGAGCCGGATCTTCCGGAAATACTTAGTGGTGTTTTAGAAGGCGTAACAACAGGCGCTCCTGTAACACTGGTCACAAGAAACAGCGATAAAATTTCTTCCGATTACGATGAATTTAAAGCTGTTCCTCGGCCCGGTCATGCAGATTTTGTCTCGAGGGTAAAGCATTCCGGATTTGCAGATATGCGCGGAAGCGGCCATTTTTCAGGCAGGATTACATGGGGACTGGTTGCTGCAGGCGTTATGGCAAAAAAGATTACCGGATCAGCGGATATATGCGCAAAGCTTATCTCTGCCGGTGGTTCTGATGATATTGAAAAGGCAATTAATGAGGCCATTGCATTAAATGACACTATTGGTGGTATCATTGAATGCAGAATTAAAAATCCTCCTCTGGCTATCGGCGAACCATTCTTCTACTCTTTCGAATCAGCAGTCAGCCACCTGATCTTTTCAATTCCTGCAATCAAGGGGATTGAATTCGGTTCCGGATTTGCTGCTGCATCAATGAAAGGTTCTGAGCATAATGATATATTTATAGATAATCATGGGAAAACAGCAACAAATAATGCCGGAGGGATTAATGGTGGCATAACAAACGGGAATGAAATCATTTTCAGAATTGTTGTCAAACCGACCTCATCGACCGGAGTCGATCAGACGACATTTAATTTTAAGTCGGAAGAGATGACAACTCTCAAGGTAAAAGGACGACACGATACCTGTATTGCCCTAAGAATGCCGGTTATAGTTGAAGCTGCCGCTGCAATCGCCATGGCAGATCTTTTTTTAATTGACAGGGGTATTCATGGTGAGCGGATCAGTAAGAATAGCTAAAGTATTCATGGTGAACGGATCAGGAAGATTAGGTAAGCGAAGTTTAAAACTACGCTTACCTTATCATTGCACAGAGAAACTTATTTCACAGGTTTAATAATAAGTGGTTGTCGTTTCGATTTAATGATAAGGCCTTTTTTTGTGGAACTGGTTATCTTGAACCTGTCATCTATTCTTTCACCGATTATCCAGACAATTTTTCCGGCTGATTCGAGGATAAAAATATTTTCCTTGTCAAATCTTGAATATTTATTATCGATAAAATAATCACTTAGTTTTTTCTTTTGTTTCATTCCCAACGGGTAAAAATGATCGCCCGCTTTCCATTTTCTTATAGTCATCGGGAAGGTCACTTTTTGAGAATCTATGCATGCTATATGAGGATCTGACGGGATTTCATATGTTTCAGTGATTCTTACATTTTTAGCCGAGGATATGCCAGGAAAAATACAAAAATCCTGATCGTCATTTATAGTATATTGTGTTTTATTCGGAATTTTTTCATCAGAAACTATGATCTCTTTCCTGTTATTTATTATTCTATGTGTATCGGTAATGATCTGACCACCGGTTTTTCCCTCAATTACTTTCAGCAGTGCGGTCAACAAAGAATTTGTGACACCATACGGCTTAAATAATTCAAATATTACTGCTTTATTATGCAGAATTATTTTTAACTGACTTTTATTGAAAGTAATGAAATGTTCTTTCTCTTCTGAAATATTTTCCCTTAACTTAGATATGTATTCAGACACAATTTCATTAAATCCCGAGAATCTTTCAGCAGTTTCGTTAAGTGTAATTTCAATGGAAGGATTAATATCTTTCAGAATGGGTATAATGAGATGTCTTATTTTGTTCCTGATATATTTTATCTCAGCATTGGACTTGTCTTCACGATAATCAATTTCATATTGTTTTTGGAAAGTCAGAATATCTTGCCGTGTTGCGAATAGCAATGGCCTGATTATTCTGTTACTTACGGGTTTCATTCCAGTCATTCCGGTTAAACCTGTTCCCCTGATAAGGTTAATTAAAAGAGTTTCAATATTATCATTAAGGTTATGGGCAACTGCTATATCATCGTACCCGTTATTCTTTCTGATTTCTTCAAACCATTTGTATCTCAGATCTCTTGCAGCCATCTGAACCGATAACTTGTTCTTTTTGGCAAAAACTTTTGTTTCAAAACGGATGGTATGGAATGGAATGCCATGTTTTGAAGCAAACTGACGGACTAATTCCTCATCTTTGTCTGATTCCCCGGCTCTGAGAGAGAAATTGCAGTGAGCAATGCCTATCTCATAATCTTCTCCCAGGAACAGGTGAGCCATCACCATCGAATCAATGCCACCACTGACAGCGAGCAGAATTTTGTCCCCGTGTTTTAAAATGTTATTTTCAGAAATGAATTTTTTGAATTCATCAATCATATTATGTTGCATTGAAATGTAAAAATAGAAAAAGGGATCTTTTGCGAGGATACCTTTTCATTAAAATTCTAAAAGATTTATCGTTTTGAGAGATAATAAGCAGCACTTTGCTGAGTTTCCTTCATTGCCTTTTCAACTTTGTGGCAGCCTGCCGGCATATCATTAACAGTCTGATGTCTTATAATCTAAAGATTGTTTTGTTCATTACTTGTATGGAATAACTGAAGGTGGACCAGGTTCAAAATTAGCCGGCCTCAGGAGTTGTTCTCCTGAAATATTAAAGGGTGAGATTGTTGAATACGACGGGGGATTTGGAAAATATCCAATCCTGATCTGAAGTGTGTTAAATACGAGGTTGTCATTCCTGATCCTTATACCCACTCCGATGCTGGAGATTGCATAACCATTTCCCAGTATTTCATTTGTACCGGAAAGAAAAGAAAAATCAGTAAAACCGAAAAACGCGAATCTGAAACCATAAAGGTTAACAGGGCTGAACAGAACTGATTCAAGACTAACAGTCAATCTTTGCGTTCCTTTTAACGAATCATTTTTAAATCCTGAGAATCCGTCATCGGTGTTGAATTTCAGGTATTCATTTGAATATCTGCCGAATCCTCTTGTATAGTTTAAATAAAGAAAATTTCTGATTTTGGAATTTCCAAGAGTTATAAGGTTTGAAAAATAACTCATCCCCAGAGACAATACTCCCTGTTCTGTACGATTCTTATTCAGATAGGTTGCGAATCCGCCATAAGTATAAAAATAACCAAGAGCTTTGCTCGATCTCCCAAATGATGCCTCAGTTCCAAAGTAGGTTCTCTGTTTGAACTCATTATATTCCCTTCCGGTTGTGATTTTAAATAATGCACCATATGGAATATCCTCGGTACGGCCATAACTATATATCAGGGTTGTTTTGCTGTACTTTTGTATGGAAAAAGCGGCCGACCCCAGGAAAATCATGTATTTCTGAAGGTTATAGAAAGACTCAGGCAATATCACAGGATGATTGAACACATTATTATTTGTATAACGTGCACCAATAATAATTCTTGAAACTGATTCTCTATTAATAAGGAATGATCTCGATAACCAGTAATCCTGGAAATTGTATTTCAGAGGAGCCGGAATCGGAAGAGTATCAAGATCTTCAGAAGTGTACATCATGCGGATAGAAATTCCACCTGCATATTTTGTAGTTGAGCTTACCAGTTTTCGGCTTAGGTCGAATCCATAAGTTCTTACTCCCAGTCCATTCTGGTAGTATCCTTTCATGTTTACAAAGGACCTGGCAATATTATCTGCTATATAGTGCACTCCAAATCCGGGGGAATTGGGAAGAGCACTATCGAATGGTATCTCAATTCCAAATTCATGGCCCATTCCGAAAATATTTTTATCAAAAATTGATACAGTGCCTCTCTTTAACCCGTCATAAACGTAGGAGCCACCAAGAGAATATACATCCTTTGTGAAAACGATAATATCGGCTTCTTCATCAGATACAGGTATTACAACTATTCTGGCATCATCGATGAAGGGAAGTTGTCGTAATATTCGCTCATTATCGCTCAGTACCAGGGGTGATATTCTATCGCCTTCTGAAAAAAGAAGATTTTTTCGTATAATGTTTTCATTAGTGTTGAAGTGTGTCTTATTTAAAACATTTTCAATCTTTTTTGTATTATTTGACATCGGATTATTAATATCAGCACCAAAAACATTTAGCCGCTGAATCACAATTTTTCTGATCCTTTTTCCTGAGTACCTGGTGTAACTGGCGTCACTTGTAACCGTGAACTGTTTTTTATAGAGAGTGTCTTTATTAGTAACTACAAAGCCATAAAGTCTCCTGGTAAGGTTATTTTTTGAGGCTCTTACTTTGAGTGAATCGAAGAAAATATGGTTTTTATCTTTGACCGGAACCTGGGTGGGGATTATTGAAGCAGGAGTAATTAACAAAAATTCAGTTGTCAGAAGAGAGATATTTTCTTTGATCTTATTAAGGATAGCAGGTGAAATTTTTTTTAATGTATCATTCTCTGAAGGATATTGAGAATAACCAGGTTCACATAGTAACAGTAGGGCCAGGTATAAACCCGGCCTTAAACTACTCCTGTATTTTTTCTGATTTTTGAGCATCAGGTTTCTTGAGGATTGCTAATCAGTACATCATCAGAATTAAACTGAAACCCAAGCCTTTTTCCTGTTATAACTCTTGAATGTTGAATCTTTGCTTCTGCCTGACCTACGGTCGCAATTTTAACTGTATCGTAAGGTGGTACAAGCAGATCAAATTCAAGTGCGTACTGGATTGCGGAAGAAATAATCAATTGTAACGATTGCCTGCTGATCTCTTCACTGCCATAATTTGTAAATAACATTCCCATCTGCCTTTTTCCTTCAACAAAATATTGTTTCTCATGATTAATAAAGATCCTGCCGATTAGGTATCCAAGATCATCTAACCGTGAATATTTGAAGGAGTCGCTTAGAAAGTTGTAAATGTTGATAATCCCGGAGTATGCATTAAACTTGTTTTTCTGGATGTAAGCCGTTTTCCATGCAGGATGTTCCCTGTCGAACTGAAAAATGTTGGAGTGCATACTGAAAAGCAATATATCTCCGGCAACCTTAATCTGAGCATCAAAATTACTCCTGTCAGTATATTCCAGTCTTATCCTGGAATCCATCCCGCTTAAACTGGTATTTACCTCTCTTGATAAAGTTTTAAGAACATCCTTCAAAATAAAAAATGATTCAAGTGTATTGTCAAATACTTTTTGTTTAAGAAGCGATTTTTCTTTAAGTGTTGCAATTATTGCCACTTTTTTATCATTCTGATCGGTCATAATAAACGTAGAATTAGGTGAAATATTGGCATCTAAAATATGAATTATTCAGGAAAACTGAAAAATGGACATTTATTAGGAACTCCAGTCTTAATGTAATCATTTAATTAATAGGATCTTGCAAAAAGCACTCTTCTTTTTGATGGTTTTCCTGAATAGATACATTTGCCCGATTCATCAGGGCTGTCGAAAGGGATGCACCTGATAGTAGCTTTGGTCTCTTCTTTTATTTTTTCTTCCGTTTCAGCTGTTCCATCCCAGTGAGCCATAATAAAACCACCCTGGTTATCGAGAACTTTCAGAAAGTCATCCCATTTATCTAAATAAAAAGTATTTTCTTTCCTGAAATTAAGCGCCTTATTATAAATATTGGCTTGGATCTCCTCAAGTAACTTTGGGATATGTTCATTTACTTTATCAATCGGGATTGTTTCTTTTGTAAGGTTATCCCTTCTTGCAACTTCGATTGTATTATTTTCAAGGTCACGTGGACCGATTGCAAGACGAACAGGAACTCCTTTCAGTTCATAATCAGCAAATTTCCACCCCGGTTTGTTGTTATCCCTGTCGTCATATTTAACAGAGATACCCAATGCTTCCAATCCTGCTTTGATTTTCGTTGCTGTTTCTGACAGAGCCCCTATCTGATCAATATTTTTATAAATAGGAATTATTACAACCTGTATCGGAGCAAGTTTCGGAGGTAATACCAGTCCATGATTATCGGCGTGGCCCATAATTATTGCTCCCATGAGCCTTGTTGAAACGCCCCATGATGTAGCCCAGACAAAATCGAGCTTTCCTGTCCTGTCGGTAAACTGAACATCAAACGCTCTGGCAAAATTTTGCCCGAGAAAATGGCTTGTTCCTGCCTGTAAAGCTTTTCCATCCTGCATCAGAGCTTCTATTGCAAATGTGTCAAGCGCTCCTGCAAACCGCTCATTTTCACTTTTGTAACCTTTAATTACGGGAAGAGCCATTGAATTTTCTGCGAAGCCTGCATAAACATTGATCATCTTTTCAGTCTCTTCTATAGCTTCCTCACGTGTTGCATGAGCCGTATGCCCTTCCTGCCATAGAAATTCCGTAGTTCTGAGAAATAGTCTTGTTCTCATTTCCCATCTCACAACATTGGCCCATTGATTGATAAGAATTGGCAGGTCCCTGTATGAGTGTATCCAGTTTTTATATGAGTGCCAGATTATTGTTTCTGAAGTAGGGCGTATTATGAGTTCTTCTTCAAGCTTTGCCGTTGGATCTACAATAATTCCTTTACCATTTTCATCATTTTTAAGACGGTAATGAGTCACAACGGCGCACTCCTTTGCAAATCCTGCAACATGCGCAGCTTCTTTACTGAAGAAGGATTTTGGGATAAACAATGGGAAATATGCATTGACATGACCCGTAGCCTTAAATAGTCTGTCAAGCTCAGCCTGAATCTTTTCCCATATTGCATACCCATAAGGTTTTATAACCATGCAGCCACGGACAGCTGAATTTTCTGCAAGATCAGCCTTGATTACCAGATCGTTATACCATTGTGAGTAATTTTCGTCCCTGTTAGTTAAAAACTTCGCCATTTTTTGGTATGGTATTTGTTTCATTATTATTAAAGTAATAGATCGCGTAAAAATAAATAAAAAGATCAGTTATTATTCAAAAAAGAAAAGGAGGTTCATTATGAAAGCAAAATACTGCATCGGAATCCTGTCAATACTCCTGCTTACTTCTTCGATAGTAAATGCACAGAGAGTCGAATCAAGAAGTTCTGGGAATTATGATTCGCGGCTGGTTGTAAATAATTATTATGATGATAATGATTACCACTTTGCCTCAAGGATTAACAGGTTTCACAGATCTTTCGCCGCGTTTGATTATTATTCTCCGCTTTTCGCAGATTCTTACTCGTATAATTACCTGCCCTTTTCACTTGGAATAGGTATAAATGGCGGAGGTTTCGGGTTGGGATTTTCTTATAATTACCCGTTTTATAATTATAGTTACGGAGACTATTACGGATACGATCCTTATTATGGAAGTAATTATTACTGGGGTTATGATCCATTTTACTATGGTAACTGGTACTCGCCTTTTATATTCAACTTTAACTTTGGCTACAGATGGCACAACAATTATTATGGCTGGTATGGTCATGACCATCACTTTAACCGTAACTACAGGGACCATGATTACAGATCCGGGGCCTATGCACATACTGACCGGGGTTTCAATTCAAACAGATATTCATCTTCGGGTTACACATCGAGGAGGAATCCAGGCAACAATTCCGAATCTTCTTCATATCATAATAATTTACCCAGAAGAGAAAGCTCACAGGGCACCTATTCAAGGAATGAAACTAATACTGGCAGGTCGGTAGTTAATTCAGACATTGGTTTCCGTACTAATACATCCCGGCGAATAAGTAATACAAACGCCAACAGAGGGCAGGGGACTTTTAACCGCAATTCCGGGAATAATGGTAATTATGTGAATAATAGAAATAATGTACTGATTTCACGAAACGTAAATAACGGTATGAATAACAACCGTTATAACAGTAATATAAACCAGGGAGTCTCTAACAACAGGAGCGTTCGTTCGAATGCAGGTATGAGCTCACATTCATCCGGAACCAGAAGTGCTCCTCAGGTGCGTTCTTCTTCCAGATCGTTCAGTTCAGGCTCTGGGACCAGAAGTGGTTCTTCACATAGTTCATCACGAGCTTCAGGATCCAGATCAGGTTCTTCAAAAGGAAAATCATCAGGAAGAAGATAATTAAATTATATGGAAGCTACTTTTTTTCAAGAAAAAGCATTTTATTTATTTAATCATAACAGTTAGTTAATTAAATTTGTTTCTTTGGTACAATATTTGCGTGTTACTTTGAAAACAATAGGGGGAATTTAAAATGAAAACATTATCTCAAATATTAATCCTTGCGCTACTTACACTTGGTTCCTGTACTTCACGACTTTATACCGGAGCAGAGAACGATGATCTTTATTATTTACCTTCAGATAAGGCTGTTGTTAAAGACAATTCACCTGTAAATGAACAGCTTGCTCAGGGCACAACAAAGAATAAAGACTATTATGACAACATCTATGCAGGCGATACACTCGTATCGGACCAGTATTCGGATGCGGTAGATTATAATGGTCAGGTGGATAATAATAGCTTTTATGGTAACGAAGGATATGATTACTATAATAATAATCCATACTCAGCAAGATTAAGAATGTTTTATGGAAACTATTTTGATCCTTACTGGAGAGATCCATTCTACCTCGATTATGGGATGGGAATGGGAATGGGAATGGGTATGGGATTTGGATATGGCATGGGTTATGGAGGTTACCCTTATTATGGTTATGGTATGGGTGGTTATGGAGGAATGTACGGTGACTATTATGGAGGCTATCCTGGTTATTATGGTTATGGGGGTGGCTATTATGGAGGTGGTTATTTTGGCAGCTTATTTTATGGCAGCGGATATTATGGGGCATATCCGACATATTATCGTGAGAATAAAATTAATTACAGTAGAAATGAAAGGCCAAGCAATCTTTCACCCAGATGGAATAGTACAATTGGTGGTATTGGCTCATCAAGAAGAGACAATCTCTCTGGAGGAATTGTCAGAGCTTCCGCGGGAAGAACTTCCGGTTCCCAGACTTTAACTACCGCTCAGAGAAGAACCGCTTCAACTACCCAACAGGCAGTTAACCAGACAAACATAAGATCTGCTCAGGTTCAGTCCAAAGGAGAATCCTATCGTTCCAGCAGTTCCGTTCAGAGAAGTACCACAAATGGTAAGCCGGTTTATAATAGCTCCAGCAGGTCATATACTCCAAGCTATAATAATCCAAGGATGAGTACGAGACCTTCCTATAATAATAGCAGAGTTTCCGATGGTGCAAATTCAAATGTCAGTCGTAGCAATAGTGGCAGTACCAGCAGAATTTATAATAACGCAGGTGCCGTAAGAACACCATCAGGTTCCTACCAGAATTCCAATAATAACGTAAGAAGCAATTCTTCAGGTAATACTTATCAGAGAAGAAGTGAATCTTCAGTGAATAATTATAGACCGAGTAATCAATCGCGATCAAGTTCTTACAGGAGTTCCCAGAGCTATTCTGTTCCATCAAGAAGCAGCATGGAAAGAAGCAGTAGCAGTTATTCCAGAAGTTCTTCCTCAGACGGCGGAAGATCTTATAGCAGTGGATCGTCGTCAGGTTCATACTCTTCAGGATCTTCCTCGGGTTCTTCTTCAGGTAGTTCTGGTTCTTCATCGCGTGGTGGAGGTGGTTCTTCCTCCGGAAGAAGATAGTTTGAAACAATATAATAGTATTAATTAAGTTCATTCTAAATAAAGAGTGCAGGGATAGTTTTACAAAAAAAAAATCTTATGAAAAGGATAAGTATATTAATAATCGTCATTTTATCAGTGGTTGCCGTGGCTAAAGCTCAGACAGTAGATGATGCATTGAGGTACTCCCAGGTATTTTATGGAGGAACAGCGAGGTTTATGTCGATGGGAGGCGCTTTTACAGCTCTTGGCGGAGATATTTCTTCCCTGAGTCAAAACCCTGCAGGCCTTGGAGTCTTCAGATCTTCAGAATTTACAATTACTCCACAATTGTTCCAGATTAAAACAACTGCAAGATTCAATGGTGTTTCTACATCTGACAATCTATCTGATTTTAACCTGCCTCAGATCGGAATAGTCGGTAGCATCATTTCAAACAATAAGGATGCCGGACTAATTACTCTAAATTTTGGTTATTCGTTCAATAAAACTAATAACCTGAGTCAAAGTGTAGTAATCAAGGGGGTAAGTAATTCAAGCTCAATGGCAGATTACTGGGCGGGACTTGCAAATGGAACACAATATAACAATCTTAGCGGTGCTCAGGCGATTGCCTTTGATACCTGGGCAATTGATACAATTACCGGATCGGGAGGTAACAGGTATGGAACAGTTTTTTCAAATTTTGGCGATAATGCAACATCCACATATGGTCAGACTATACAGCGTATTCTTACAAATGAGGGATATACCGGTGAACATGCTTTCTCTTTAGGCGGAAATTATTCAAACAAACTATTTTTTGGAGCTACCTTTGGAATCACTACTCTGAGATATACTAGTCATTACGAACAACTTGAATCGACGAATGCCGTATCACCATCGCAGTTTAAGGATTTTACCTACACCGATCATTTTGAAGATAAGGGTACCGGGTATTCACTTAAATTCGGAGTCATATATAAGCCAATTGATGCTCTCAGAATTGGCTTGGCATTTCATTCACCTACATGGTACAAGATCGATGAATACTATTATAACGATATGACCTCCCACATTTTTGGTACCAGTTTTGAATCTTCCAATACTCCGTCAAGGTATAACTACGCGCTGGCTACACCTTTCAGGTTACTGGCAGGAGTAGGTGTACAGATACAAAAGTTTGCACTCCTCAGCGCTGATTATGAATATGTTGACTACACTACTGCCAGGTTCTCTGAGACAGGCGATAGTCATAATTTCTATCCGGAAAATAATGAAATTAAAACTATTCTGAAACCTACAAGTAACATTCGTCTTGGTGGTGAGTTCAGATTGAACAACATCTACCTTCGTACCGGATATGGTTTTTATGGTAAATCATTTAAATCAGGCGATGCCAATTCAAATCTTGACTATAAGTCATTATCTTTTGGAGCAGGGTTCAGGGAACAGAACTTTTCAATAGACTTTGCTTTCACCAATTTTAAATATTCACAAGACTTTTTTCTATACCCTGTAAATTTAGGTGTTGATGCTACAGTCACTAATTGGAATACAGTAAGAAACATGTTTACACTTACATTCGGATACAAATTTGGGATTTAATACTTTGATGACTTCCTTGTAAGAGGCGCTATCAGTTGATAGCGCTTCTTTTTTATAACATGGGTGGTCCAACTTCGTAAAAGATCTCTCACAAGTAACCACTGGCTTCAGGACCCATATTAAAAATGAGGTCAATTATGCTCAGCCCGTGAACAAATTTATTATCGCTATTAAAAACCTGAATATATTCCCTGACGAAGAACTGAGTTTCTTTTTTTGGCGATATTTTATATCTGAAATCATTTTCATCTTCGCTAACAGGTTTAAAATTAGTTGAATAAGTGAGTTTGGTTTTTATTTTCAGCATTTTAAGAACTGACTCTGTAAGTTCCAGATTCAGGTCAATAAGAAATTCAACATTCTTTTTAATTATCTTTTCAATGTTCTCAAAATAAAATTGAAAATAAGGCGAAGCACTATAGGATGCACTTATAGCCCTTAAATGAACCTGCTGCCATCTTTTGGAGTAGTCTATCCTTATCTCTTTTAATGGTGTTTTGTGCTGACTGCCAAGATAGACCGGCACCGACAGAAGCTGGGGACCATGTACCGAGAGGATATAACATCTGTTCCTGAAGGACTGTTTCAGGTAGTTTTCCTCTCTTTCAACCGATACTTCATCAGCTTGTGCGATCAGTGAGAAATATTCAACCGGTGGTAAGTACGCTGTGGAGACTAATATTTTCCCTGCCATTGTAAAATGATCACTTCATCTGGTTTATCATGCTGGCAGCGAAACCGGCCCCGAATCCATTATCAATATTTACAACTGTTACTCCTGTTGAACAACTGGTTAGCATGGCAAGAAGTGCCGAAATACCTCCGAAATTGGCGCCATAACCAACACTTGTTGGAACTGCGATGACCGGTTTATCAACCAATCCACCAACAACGCTCGCAAGAGCTCCTTCCATTCCTGCAATAACAATAATTACTCTGCAGCTTCTGATTTCAGGCAATTTATCGACAAGCCGGTGAATCCCTGCCACACCTGCGTCATAAATTCGTAACACGTTATTTCCAAGAAGTTCGGCTGTTATTGCAGCCTCTTCCGCTACAGGTATATCAGATGTTCCTGCGGTAATGATTGCAATTCTGCTTTCAGTGACCTTCTTTTTTCCCTTTTGCAATGAAATAATCCTGGCAACAGGAAAATAAACGGCATCAGATAAAATGGTCCTGACAGCTTCGAACATTTCGTTATTGGCCCTTGTACCAATCACATTATTTTCCTTTTCCGACATTACTCTGAATATTTCTCTGACCTGTTCTACAGATTTACCTGCACAATAAATAATTTCCGGATAACCTGTCCGCATTTCGCGGTGATGATCTATTCTGGCAAAACCAAGATCGGTATATGGAAAATTTTTAAGTACATCAAGAGCCTCTTCGATGCTTGTGTCTCCTTTTTTAACGTTTTTAAGCAGTTTTTCAACTTCTTTTGTATTCATATTTTTCTTTTTTCAGGATTTGAACTTCCTGTCCTGTAACCTTCAAGGTCCAAAGATACGTATCTGAATCCTATTTTTTTCAGGTTGGAAATAATATGTTCTTTGTCAGGATTACGGATGATTTTTTCGATATACCCAGGCATGCACTCGATTCGGGCCAAATTGCCGTGTATTCTTACTCTTGTTCCCGGATAACCTAATTCAAATAACATGTTTTCTGCATCTTCAACCAACCTGAGCGAACCTTCACTGATATCTGTATCGTAGGGAATCCGTGTCAACAGACAGGCCATTGCAGGCCTGTCCCAAATATCAAGATCTGCTGCTCTTGCTAATTTCCTGATATCTTTTTTTGTGAGTCCCGACTCGAGAAGAGGGCTCCTTATCCCAAGTTCATTCAATGCTGCTAAGCCGGGTCTGAAATCGCCGGTATCATCGGCATTTGTTCCGTCAATAACGAATTTATAATTGTTTTCTGCTGCAAAGCTCAATAAATCAGTAAATATTGTTTTCTTACAGAGATAACATCTGTCAATCGGGTTATTTCTTATCATTTCCGGGAGAGCAATATCAATAATTTTATGTTTTATACCATAGGAATTGGTAAACTCAACGGCTTCATTTATTTCACGCGAGGGGATATATGGCGTTCTTATTGTTATTGCTATAACACCTGATTTTTTCACAGTATGAGCCCGGTGCAAAAGAAATGAACTGTCGACTCCTCCTGAAAAAGCAACTACAAATGACTTGAGATCCTTTAGTATGGAGTCGAGCTTTAATGATTTCTGGTCTCTTATATCCATTTTATTATAAAAAATTACGAATTTTTAATTACGAATTAAGAATTATGTATTTCTGATCTCTGATCACTGATCACTGATCTCTGATCACTCACCGCTCCTTAGTAACAAGGCCATAATATTATTGTAAACCTCTTTAACCGGAATGCCTTTTTCAGCAGCTATCCTTTTACAATCCTCATATTCGGGTTTACCCGATACCTCTTTCCCGTTGTAATATGATCGTTTTACGGTTAAATCTCCATAAACTGTCTGAATAGTTTCGAAGTTTCTTACCAAGGTATCCTTTCTAAACGGAAATGATCTGATTCCCAAAGAGGTTGATTCGGTAAATATGATATTTTTGACAGTATCGGCTAGCTCCATTTCGCATATAACATTCAGTAATATCCCTGGTCGGCCTTTTTTCATTATTATATTTGAAAAGAAAACATCAGATGCACCTGCTTTAAAAAGTCTGTCAGAGATATATTCAAAGAATTCAGGATTCATGTCATCAATGTTACACTCAATCTGGAGTGCATCATGTCCTGTTAAGGGTTTACCGGTTGTTTCTCCAAGGAATACTCTGAGAAGATTTGGAACATCCGGATGTTCTTTCTGGCCTACTCCATAA
>Ga0302164_10000459_pt1 | contig 13887 bp, 5 predicted proteins | sample I_Fen_E3_1_FD_193500 | JGI IMG/M metagenome (GOLD analysis project Ga0302164, IMG submission 193500) | Peat permafrost microbial communities from Stordalen Mire near Abisko, Sweden - I_Fen_E3_1 | ecosystem: Environmental > Terrestrial > Soil > Wetlands > Permafrost | place: Sweden: Abisko...
AACTTCCTTATCTGCCGTCTTAAGAAAAAATGGCAAACCAAATGCTTCAGTATCCCAATAAGTGCTTCCTCCATATTTTTCACCCGTAAATCCCTTTGGACCAATGTTGAGCCGTTCATCTTTTCCAGTATAGGTCTGATTCAGATGAAAGATATTAAATCGTATCGCCTGCTGTGCTGATATATCTCCATCTATCAGCACATCCGAAGTAGACCAGATCTTTGCCCATTCTTCGGTATGGTTGAGAAAAAGCTTTGCATATCCTTTTTCTTTTGCCTCTTTAAGACGGACCTTGGCATCCTTAGCTATACTTTCTTTTGTGTTATTCAATGAAGAAAGAACCGAAACATATTTGATCAGAATTATCTCCTCTTCTTTCCTGATTCCAATGGAAACATTTCCTGCAATATATTTTTCACGTTCTATAATATCAGCTTTTATTCCAATTCTCTTGTCATCCTTCCAAAACTCAAAAGTCATTCCGGTCGCAACATGAAAATCGGTTTTCAATGTACTTGTTACGAGGACTCCTTCGTTTTCCTTTATCTCCCGGCTGGATTCTACCCAGAATTTCTCCCCATAATTAGTATCTTCATTCTTTACATCGCCATCAACATAAACAGTGAAATCGAGCTTTCCTTCAAAATCAACAGACTTAACCGCATATCTTATTATTCCCAGGTCAGGTTCTGCCATACTCAGGAATCTCCTGCTATTGATCTCAATTGTCTTGTTTTCAGCAACAGTTACCCTGAAGGATCTTTCAAGATAACCTTCCTTCATATTGAGAATCCTGGTAAATGATATTATTTCTGATGTTGCGAGGTCAATGGCTTTCCCATTCACAGAGATATCAATACCGATCCAGTTTGGAGCGTTAAGTACTTTAGCAAAGTACTCCGGATACCCGTTTTTCCACCATCCCACCCGTGTTTTATCAGGATAATAAACACCAGCGACATAACTGCCCTGCATACTATCGCCTGAATAATGCTCCTCAAAATTGGCTCGCTGTCCCATATAGCCATTTCCTATCGAAAAGATACTTTCTGACTCCCTGTTCATTTCAGGGTGAAAACCTTCTTCGATAATTTGCCAAACATCCTTTTTATAAAAATTTTTCATAAGCGGACATTTTTTTCTATAGTTAATAGTTTTGCAAGGTTCATATCTTTTAACCCGGTAACGACAAAATGAGCTTCAGTTAAAATCTTCGGTGATCCCACTCCTATGCATATCATTCCGGCATTCAGAGCAGCCTGTACACCTGCTACAGCGTCCTCAAACACAACACATTTCCCGGGTTTTACTCTCACCATTTCTGCAGCTTTGAGGAAAACTTCGGGATTGGGTTTGGCTTTACTAACATTGTTCCCGTCTGCCACTGCATCAAACAATTCCTTAATACCAACCCTCTTAAGAATCATAGGGGTATTTTTACTAGCCGATCCTATCGCCACACGGATATTTGCATTTCTGAGTTCATTAATAAAGGTGAGGCATCCGGGCAGGATTTCATCCGGAGTCATCTTGCTAATATAGTCTATGTACCAGTTATTCTTAAGTGTAGCATATTCAAGTTTCCTGCTCTCGTCTGGATTCAGGTTGCCAAGTTCCAGGATTATATCAAGGGAAGCCATTCTGCTGACTCCCTTAAGCCGTTCATTATCTTCTTCCGTAAAGTGAATACCCAGCTGATCTGTAAGCCTTTTCCATGCCAGAAAATGATATTTGGCTGTGTCTACAATTACTCCGTCAAGATCAAAAATACATGCAGCTGTTCGCATCACACTTTTGTTGATTTTGTTTCATCCGCATCTTTTACAAAAAGTATCAGCACAGCTGCAATGAACATTGAAATACCTCCGGTTACAAGAGCATAAATGCTTTCGCCGCCAAAAACGTCCCTGACAAAGAACCCGAGGATACTTGCAGCAAGTATTTGTGGAATAACAATGAAAAAGTTAAATATGCCCATGTAGGTACCCATCTTGTTTGATGGCAGTGATCCGGTAAGTATTGCATATGGCATAGCAAGAATGCTTGCCCAGGCAAGGCCTATTCCCAGCATAGATAGGATTAGCATCCCGGGTGTGTGTATCAGTATAATTGAGATTAGCCCCAGACCACCCGCAATCAGACTAATAGAGTGTGTAAATCGTCTGTTTGTCCACCTCGCCAGAACAGGAAGCAGGAAAGCTACAATTGCAGCAAATCCGTTGTAAACAGCAAAAAGAAAACCCACCCAATTGGCACCCTGGTTATAAAGTTCACTTGTGGGGTCTTTTGTACCATATATGTGGCTTGTCACTGCTGAAGTTGTGTAAATCCACATTGAGAAAAGAGCAAACCATGAAAAAAACTGGACTATAGCCAGCTGTCCCATTGTTTTTGGCATGCTATAAAGATCACTCAATACAACTACAAGTCCGCTTTTAGTTTTTCCTGATGAAACAAACAACCCGGATATTACCTGGATCAAACCGAAAGCACCTATTCCAACCGATAGGATATAAAGTTCTTTTTCGAGCGAATAGCCTCTGATAATAATACTAAGAAGAACTCCGGCAAGGATCCAGTAAATTCCTCTTTTTAGAAATACTCCGGAGGAATGGATATTTTCTGTATCTGTATCATAATCTTCCTTAGAATTTTCCTCTGATGAAAACTCTCTCAGCTCTTCAGGAGAGTACTCTTTTGTCCTGAGTATTGTCCATATCACAGCAGAAATAAATACCACACCACCTATATAAAACGACAACTTTACTGATAATGGTATCTGACCGGCAGGCGCCGTATTCTGGACATGGAAAAAGTTTGTAAGGACGATAGGCAATAACGAAGCAATTACAGCTCCGGTACCGATAAAGAAACTTTGTGTAGCAAAACCGGTTGTTCGTTGTTCAGAAGGAAGCATATCGCCAACAAAAGCCCTGAATGGCTCCATTGAAATATTTATCGATGCATCCATAATCCATAGTGTTCCTGCTGCTATCCAAAGCACAGGAGAGTTTGGCATAAAAATCAAAGCTAGAGATGCCAGAATAGCCCCTGTAAGGAAATATGGACGCCGGCGTCCAAGCCTGTTCCAGGTGTTATCGCTCATATGTCCGATTATCGGCTGGATAATAAGACCTGTGACAGGAGCAGCTATCCACAAAATTGGTATATTTTCTACCTTGGCACCAAGAGTTTCAAAGATTCTGCTGACGTTTGCATTTTGAAGAGCAAATCCAAACTGAATTCCAAGAAATCCAAAACTCATGTTCCAGATCTGCCAGAAGGATAAACGTGGTTTTGACCTTTTCATTTATTGTGATTAGATTTTATGAATTATTTATAAATCCCTTATTCCTAATCAAAAATAAAGAATTGGTTCGATAAATGACACTGGTGAGTCACTTATTTTATGGCATAATCGTTGATTTTCAGGCTAAAAGATCGCATCACTTATTTTTCAAACGATTTCTGAAAAACAAAATAAAGTATCAGGCAACTAAATATTTTCTGCTATTGCTTTTTTAGCCATTGACTTGTTCCATCTGTTTTACCCCCCATCCCCCCCAAGGGGGGGTAAAACCCGTTCTTGGCCACCCCTGCAGTCAGGCGCCTCCCTAAAATTGCCTGCGAGGCAATTTCTTAACGGTCGGCCCCATTTGAGGGATTTAGGGGGTAAAAATCAGTGGGATATAGGGGTAATGCTATTACTGTACCAATGTAAACTTCAGACTGAATCCAAAATTTGTGTTGGAAGTTGGAAAAGTATTGGCAACAAAGGGATTATTCATACTATGATCGGCAAATACCTGAAGATTAAACCTGTCACTTAAGACATAATCAGCAGTCGCACCCAGAGAAAATATTTTCTGGCCGACAACTGGTTGATTGACATCTTCCACCAGTTTTCGGGCAAGTGTTTTATTATCACGGATTGAAAGGTCGAGTTTCAGATTCAGATCGCTTTTGAGAGCCCTTTGGCCTCCACCTGTTTTAAGTATTATCTGTACGTTATCAAATCTATATCCTGCGCCGAATATAAGTTCATCAATCCTGGCATCGGTAACCTGGTTGCTTGTAAGATTTAGTGTGACTGTGCGGGATTTTCTCCATTCAAACCGTGTTGTAAGGCTGTTTTTCCAGTTCATATCAACATTGATCAATGGACTGAATTGCTCGTTGATAGTCACAACATTTATTTCATATTGCTGAACATAGTTATTCTGGAGATCTCTGAGGTTGCTTATACCGTCAACATCTGCTTCGTAACTCAGATTACTTGTATATGCTCCGATCTGGTAAGTGCTTCGATACTGATGCATTAAATTTACAGATCTGAATACTCTTTGAATAAAATCAAATTTCGATAACCCGTCAAAATTTATTCTCCAGTTTGGCATCATTCTGAAGGCCGACGGGAATGTTTCAAGTCCTACTTTATTGGGGTTTGTCTTTGTATACGCTGCTAGGAATGCGGGGATCATTACTTCTCTTGATGTCTGCCCATATCCGCTTTTATATACACCTTCAACAGGTGCTCCTGTTAATGGATCAATATCGGGGTTATACCCTGGATCTGCCTTCTGTCTGTCGGCTGCTCTCCTTTCAGATATTATAACGAGGTTTTTCTTAAAAGCTTCAAAGGTTGGAGATACATAGTCATTGCTCTTTGAGATCTTTTCAAATGTAGTCCCCCATGAAATAATTGATATTGAGAAATTCCCTGAAACAATTCTGTTTCGTGTACTATCCGGGAAGTTCCCATTATAGTCAGCAACAAAATAAGAGCTTTCTGACTCTAAGAATCTCCTGTCAGCATTAACATCTATTCTTAAACCGGGAAATGGCTCAATAAGACTTCTCAGCGACAGCTCGCGCTTATTGTCGAATATAGCCGGAGTATTAAGCAGGGTATCTTTTGATAACCAGCCGTTAGTGACTGCTCTGTTAAAGAAGTTTTTGTCGCTATATCCTAAAATAAATGGCCAACCCGGAGCAAGCCTGCCATTATATGATGACATTCCCAGGTATTTTGTCTCCGGCTCATAACCCGGAAGGAATTGTCCCTGAGATGTGGTATAGGTCAGACTTATTGATCTTATTCCCATTATTGCCCTTACCAGATATTCGCCTGTTACTATTAATGGATTCCTGTTTACCTTGACCTTGCCTTCTATAATGACTTTTGCTCCATCTGCCTGCTGAGCTGCCGTGAAATTAATCTTGTTTTCATTGACAATTTCCAGCTTGCCTTTCACATCTTCCCCGTTCTTTCCTACAACTTTAACTTTTACATCCTTCGTCTTTAGATTATGAAAGATTGCCTTAACTGCATTGGCTTTAAAGCTTATGTTTTCCTTAGTATAAGTAACTGTCTTTAATTCCGCCTTCATTTTCTGCGCGGCTCCCGGCTGAGTATTATTTTCAATGTTTTTAAGGAATTTCAATTTGGTATAAAGCGAAGACAGGTTAGCCATAGCTGTGAAAGTCAGCTCGCTGTGATTCTTAATTGAATTACCGAGATTGATCTTCAAACTATCGGGGAAAAGAGGTCCTGCAAGCCATGTATAATCTGAACTATATCTTGAATTGGCATTCAGCCATGAAAGAAGAGGAAGCTTATTTACAGGAAGATTGTAAGTTATATTTATAAAATGATTATAGTTGGTTGTGCGTCCCCCGTTTCTTAAATTAACCAACACCGAATCGCGCCAGGCATCATAAGTGCTCTTATATCGGTTCTTGTCCACACCGCCGGGAGGTTCATCAATGCGTGATAGATTAGTAGCGGTAAAATCAAATTTCAGCTGACGTGTAATGTCGTATTTGAAATCATACATTCTGGTCCATTCAAAATCCTTCTTGTATGAAGGTGTTACCTTAAGGTAAGGATCGTCGATATTCCTTGTTATTAATTCATTGTACAACCGGCTCAGATCAGTCCTGAATGACAGACTTTTTGGAAAAACATAAAAGTTAAAATCTTTTACAATCTTGAAAACAGGTGAATTCAGAAATCTTAAGTTCCTGAACGGCATAATATTGGCAGGTTGTGCCTGGAAATCATAATTTATACCTCCACGATAGTCTTTCTCAAGATTTATTGCGGTATTGATATTGCTGCTGTATATTTCATTATATGTGTAGTTCACACTTAAATTTGCGGGGTCCCAGGCGTGCGGTTTTTCACCACGTTTAGTTATTCCGGCATTACTCACGGTAATTGTTTTTCGTCGCGAATAATCTTCTGAAATATTTAGTATTGAGTCTCTGACTGTTTTATTTTTAGCTGTCTTTAATGCATCGCTCAGAAGGATATCAGGATCAAGGGGATTATATTTGGGTCTTATCCTGGTTTCGGAATAACCAACATAGACCGGAAGTCTGACACCAACCTTTTCAGGAAAAAATTTTCCCAGTTCCAGACTCGAAGATATATCATATTTCATCGTCTCTTCCTTAGCTCTCTCATTTACTTTTTTCTCGATACTACCCCATCCCGGCGTACTCATTTGTCCTACCATATCAACTGTTCCGAGATCGGCGAGGCGAGCCTGCAAATGACCATTTGCTGCCCATCCTCCGTCTTCAATAAAATCGCTGAGCCTCAATTCATCAAACCACACTTCGCCATATTTCGGGGTACCATCATCTGTCGACTTGCTCCTTGTCTTTATCGGATTCCTGACACCTATCATAATAACCTTAATATTACTCATATTAGGGTTTCCCGAAACTGAAACACGGGCTGTTCCATTTTGATAAACAAAGACATCTGAGACACTTAAAGATGAACCAGGCAGCTGCATCTGCCGGTTTCGTTCCTGCTTGGCGTCCTGAAATACAGAGAGATCTATATTAAAACTATTTTCCGCCGGCCACACAATTGCCCTTTTTTCTTCAGAATTATTATCATACCTGCCAGGTGGAGTAAGTTTCAGTGGAAGTTCATATTCGTAAAAGTTTCCTTTATAATCCGAACCTATCCTGATAAATGCAGTCAGCTCGTTATCCTGCAGAGGCTGTCCGATCAGCGCTTCAGCATGAACTTCCATCCGGAGTCTCCGATACTGCCTTATATCGAGATTAACATTTCTAAAGGCAGCGCGTGCATCACCATCTTCCAGATTCTGAACTTTAAGCACCATCGATTGTTCGTTCAACTGCCTTAACTGAGGATTCTGCGGATCAGTTATTCTGTCAAAACCGGGAGGTAAAGTATAATTTACAGGTACTTTCCCTGAATTTTCCTCGATGCTTACCGAACTTATCTCGAATGTTCCATCAGTGGCTTCAGGCACTGTGATCCTTTCACCGCCTTCCATAAAGGAGATATTGTATTTTCTCCATTCAGCCCTAACCAGATCGAGCTTTGCAAAGCGCATAATTACGGGCTGGTCAAAACCCCTGAGAAACATTCTCATAAACCGTATTGATTTAAAATCTTTGATTGGTCCTATTACTTTCTGATAATCGGTAACAGGAACTTTAAACTGATACCATTTTACTTTTGATTTACGACCGTTTGCAAAAGTAGCCTCATATTCTATCTCATCAGTAACATAATTTGAACCGACTTTAATATCGCCCGGACGCATGCTTACTTTGTACTGGTAGTAACTTTCGGTCTCGTTTAATGTATTATCCCGGTTAATGTCTTCCATATCCGGCAATGTTGATCCTGAAGTAGGGTAAGATTCCTTTGACATCTCCGATGTAGGGGAGTTTCCTTCTTCACCGTTATACTTCTTATAACGGTCGAGAATGCCAAGTTGCTGGGCATCATAATCAGATCCCCTGAAATAGTGATAATCATCTCCTGAAGGGTCTTTCAATATTTCCTGGTAAGCTTCAGGAGTAGCAATCAGCGCCGACTTCTGCAGATAATTGGAGAAAAAGGTTTGTTCATCAGGGTCCATCAGTCCATCTAATCCTACATCCTGGTATAATCTCGATTCAGGGGCATTATCAAAAGCATGAACAACAGCCTGAATTGTAGGAACTCTTCCCCATGCAGTTGTGTCAACATTTTTCACATCAGGTGATCCGGGGAGTCCGTTCTCAAAACTTTTCCTTGAGTCGCGCAAAATATCTTCTGAAATATTTCCAAGGTTTATATACAGATCTCCTCCAGCCTGATCGGGGTTCTCGACGAAAGGATCCATAACCCAGAACTCAACATATTGAATGTTAGCAGTCTCAAAATCACTGGTCAACACTTCACGCATTATACCGCCCCATCGCGATTTGGGATCGTTAAGCTTTCCGCTGGAATTCAGTCCTGCAGAATATGCTCCTGGGTCAGTATCATAGTTATACGGACCTCTTTCATTGGGATAAAAACCGAGGTTTAAAACTGTCAGGGTAGCTGGGATTCCACTCGGACTTTCTTTATAAGGGAAAATTTCATTTTCGTATATCTCTCTTACAAAATGGCTGGATTGCTCATCAGGATGAGTCCGTATATATTCAGGAGTAGATGATCCATTCCTTAAAAAGAGGGGGTCTATAACATACCAGGCCAGCTTTGCCCTGTTAAACCCACTGACAAGATTGTTATTGAACCTTGCTTCAGGAAAGAACTGGTCCTGTCCCTGGGGTACACTCGAAATAGTCCAGGCATTAAATGATTTAAGGTCAAGGGGAATTTCACTGGCTTCAAAGTCATCGATATATGAATTACCCGCACTCGTTATCGCTTTTGAATGACCCGGAATAAGGTTGGCAAACTCTCCAAAAAATGAGATTGATGAAGGAGTTTTTGTATTTAGAAGCGGTATTTTGTCAATGATTTTTGTAAGCAATTGTGATTCTGTTTTATATGAAGTATTTAAACCCCATATTGTATTTGAAATCGGCTCCTCTCCATAATTTACCTTTTGAGTATATGGTCTTTCTGTCAGATGAAGTATTGTACCGCCTATATCGAAGTTATCAGAAACTTTGTAATCGAGATGAGCTCCCACAAGGGTTTTTGTCTGGAATCCAAAGAACTGGTTGTTCTCGAGAGAGACCTGAATAGGAGTTTGTGATTCTATGAGTGCACTGTTAATAATAGTCACTGTACCCATGTTATAATCAACTGTATAATCGGTGTTTTCGATCAGAGGCACTCCCCCTGCAGTAACCTTAACTGATCCCTGTGGTATACTGGTTGCATTCAGTCTGATGACTGATCCTCCCTGAGATGAATATCTTCCTGTCAGTTTGAATTTATTCTTTTCTGCCATCTGCCGAGCAACCGTCTGGGTCGAATCGTACAACTCCTGAAAAACATATTTGCTGGCCAGTTTAGGATCGGTAATTAATTTTTTCAGATGACTCCCAAAAGGTTCAATTTCGGGAAAGATAATCTTCCCCCTGTCAACCATAACTGTCACACCGTCAATAAAATCGAAAAAACCATCGGGTTCCCTGTCAAGTTGTGAATTAAGCTGGTCGAGTCCCATAACCTGCAGAAGAATCTTGTCAGCCAGGCTTCCTTCAGGTATGTAATTGACTGAATTGCCTGTTTTATCATCCTGGTACAGTACATTGAGTACAAAGTCTTTTTTATCAAGTTTCCCGGAACCGAGGGAATAGATGTTTTTCATCATCAGGTTCCAGGTGGGCAACCTGGGGCTCAGGGTTGTGCCTTTAAGCAATTTCAGCATCAGTGTCTGCGGAGCGGTAATTCCATCGGTCGAAAATTCCCCAACTTTAAAGACCTGTCCATTTAAAGTATATTCATAGGCAACTGCCAGAACCTCATCAGTATTAAGAGCAGTATTCAGCGAAATATAACCCAGTTGCCTGTTGAAATCATACTCTCTTTCGTCGAGTTTTCTGGCATTCTCAATCTTCTCAAAGTCTCTTCCAATCTGAAATCCCGGATATAGTGGCGCAAATGCATTCGTTACCTGATCTACATTCCGTATTGCTCCATACACAGTAGTAAGCTGCTCGTACATCTTGTTGGCATTATTATCGGGATATACCAGGGTACCCGGGGTTGCCTGAAAAGCCGGAACTTTATTAAATATATGTTTTGCATTTTCAGCCAGATCCATAAATGCAACTATATTCCTGTTGCTGGCTTCTTCAAAACTGCTTGATTTATTTGTCACCCATACTTCAAGGCGTTCAATATTGACTCCCGAACTTACAACTGGAATGTTTTTAAGAGATGCATCATAAATATCTCTGAAGTATTGAGAGAGGAAGAAATGTCGGTTGGCTTCATAATCATCGGCAAACACCTCATAATCTGTCAGCTGTGCCCCTCCCTTTGCCTGTATTACAGATGATTGACCCTTTTGCTGAGAAAGTACGGTAGTAACTGTGAGTTTTCCGAATTGCATTTCAGTCTTAAGTCCAAAAAGGCTGTAGCTTCCCGTTATAAGTGTTCCGGCAAGGGGAAGAGTAACATCTCCTGCCTCAACTTTTTTTAATATTTCATCTTCTTTCCCTGCATATTCAAGTTTAGTTCTGTTTTCAAACTCAAACATTGCATCGGTATTATAATTTACACCAAGCTTCATCTTATCTCCGATTGTACCGGTAACATTCATCTGAATTTTTTCCTTGAAATCGAATGTCGGAATTGTCTGGAGCTTTACCGGAAGGGTCGGATTTTGAGTTTTGGAAATATTTATCCCGAAGATAAGTTCAGCAGAGCCCTGTGGAATAATGTTTATTGTGTTACTTCCGAATATTTTGTCAAATGCCGCACCTCCGATTTCAATCTGAGGTATCAGTCCCGACTTGAAGCCGGCCGTAGCTCCTGAGATACGCGATTGCCAGTAATCGCGCATTGCCCTTGCATATTCGTATTTCCGGAATTCTTCAGGACTCATGAATACGGGGGTACGATAATCTAACGCGCCTATCTTCTCATAAAGGATGTATTCGTTTTTTGAGGGATTGTAGATTACTGAAGATTTTAAATTCGATGGTTTGTCGAGAAAAAGTGGAGCTTTTTGTTTCAATTCCCAGGGATTTCCTGAATCGTCCTTTAGTTTCAGAATTGTTTTGTGGTTCGTATCAGGTGCCATGGAATTCTGCAAAGCAGTCTGACTACTTGCTTCAGTGGACTTTAAGAGAAATGAAGCTAACAGCAGAAGATACGAAAATATCAGAATATTTTTATATGATATCCCTGATCCCAATCCGGCTTATATTCAGAATTACAAGTTTTTAAGCGCTCTCTTTATCATATCCTCAACGGTCAGGTTTTTTTCATCTCTGACAATTTTGTCCAGGACTTTAGAGACAGCGCTTTTGGCAAATCCCAGCATTACTAATGCAGATAACGCTTCTTCACGTTTGGTATTGTCTGCAAATGCAAATATTTCACCACTTCCTGCATGTTTGCCAAGTTTGTCTTTCAGGTCAACAATAATCCTTTGGGCCGTTTTTAATCCTATTCCTTTAACACTTTTCAGAATATCTGCATCAGAACCTAAAATTGCCTTTTCAATCTCAGCCGGAGAAAGTGAAGAAAGCATCATCCTGGCAGTATTCGCACCAACTCCGGTAACAGATATCAGCAACCTGAAAATATCACGTTCCTCAGTATCGGCAAAACCAAAGAGCTGGTGGCTATCCTCCCTTATAACTTCATGAATCAGAATCTTATATCCCTTTTTGCCCTCCAGTTTTGAAAATGTTGTCAGCGAAATGTTAATCAGATAACCGATTCCTGCAGTTTCCATTGTAAGGAAAGTAGGGGTGATCAGGGTAATGTCACCCTTAATATAATCTATCATATCTATTGTTCAGGATTAAAGATGTCAGGAGGAAGTTCATCAATGCGGTCACTGTGAATCTCAATGTCCTGGTGTTTCAAAGGGTTTTTCGATATTTCTGAATATAATTGCCTGTTTCTGAAAATGTCGCAAGCGAGATAAATTGCCTGGCGAAATGAGTTTTCAGATGCTTCACCTTTCCCTGCAAGAGCAAAAGCAGTTCCATGAACCGGAGATGTCCTGATAAAAGGTAAACCTGCAGTGAAATTCACTCCCGAATCAAATGATAATGCTTTAAATGGGGCCAGTCCCTGGTCGTGATACATTGCAAGTATCCCGTCAAATTTAGTAAATGAACCAGCTCCAAAAAATCCATCAGCAGGAAAAGGGCCAAAGGTTAGTATCCCTTCTTTTTGCGCCTGCTGAATTGCAGGTGAAATTATTTCTGCCTCTTCAGTTCCGAGCAATGAATTATCACCTGCATGAGGATTAAGTCCAAGGACAGCAATACGGGGTTTCCGGATTCCGAAATCGAGTATCAGAGACTGATTCATCAGTCTGATTTTATGAATCAGAGTTTCTAAAGTTATCAGTCCTGAAACTTTGTTAAGCGGAACATGATCAGTTGCCATGCCGATCCTCATACTCTCACCTATCATAAACATAAGAACTTCTTCTGCTCCTGCTACAGATTTCAGATAATCTGTGTGACCTTTGAAATGAAAATTCTCCGATTGAACATTCTGTTTGTCAATAGGAGCAGTAATCAGAACATCAATTTTGCCGCTTTTAAGATCTTCAACTGCCCTTTCAAGAGAGATTATTGCTGCTTCTCCGCCCTGAGGAGTAGACTTACCAAGTTCAACCCTGATATTATCGTCAAGACAATTAATCATATTAGCTTTCTTCGCATGAGCTTCATCTGCCGTACGTATGTTGTTAAAACTAAAATTATTAACATTCAATGCTTTACGATGGTAGGCTGCTACCTTTGGAGATCCGTAAACAACAGGTGTGCAAATGTCATTGATTGTGGGATCCGAAAGAGCTTTTATAATAACCTCATATCCGATACCATTAATATCGCCCTGTGAGATCCCGGCAAGTATTGATTTCTTTTCCATAAAATATTATTTCCTTTCTGAATAGTTAACTGCAATTCTCCTCAGGAATGTCGATAGTAATCTCAATCCTGATGCAGGTCCGTTTTTTAGTCTGTAAAAATCATCCTTCTTCAGCATTTCTGTCCCGGCAATATCCATGTGTATTAAAGGGTATTCTGCAAACCGTTCCAGGAACTTACCTGCGATGATTGCTCCCGCTTCCCGTCCTCCGATATTTTTCATATCAGCAACATCAGATTTAAGAAGTTCTCCATATTCATCCCAGAAGGGTAATTCAGCAATTCTTTCATATACGTCATTACCGCATTCTTCAAGTAAGCTGATATATTTTCTGTCGGCATTTGTCATAACAGCTATTGCCTGGTTTCCGAAAGTCATTGCTGCTGAACCAGTGAGAGTTGCAATATCAATTATCAGTTCCGGTGAGTATTTTGAAGCATAGCTGATAGCATCGGCAAGGATGAGTCTTCCTTCAGCGTCGGTATTCCCGATCTCGACAGTCATTTTATTAAACATTGTAATGATATCACCCTGAGTATAAGCATTTCCACCAGGACGATTGTCAGTAGAAGGGATCAGTCCCATAATATGAAGAGGAATGCCTGATTTTGCTGCTGTATGCAATACACCTGTAACTGTTGCAGCCCCGGCCATATCGCCATTCATCCCGGCCATGAATTCTCCGGTTTTTATATTCAGTCCGCCAGTATCATAGACAATTCCTTTTCCTATCAGTACAATAGGTTTGGTATTAAGGCATTTTGCGGGATGCCAATCAAGGATACAGAAAACGGGAGGATCAACGCTTCCTTTATTTACAGCCAGAAGACCACCCATTTTAAGGGCTTCTATCTTGCCTTTTGTCAATACCTCAACTCTGAAACCGGCAGAATCACCAATTTTTTTAATCTCTCCTGCCAGAGAAGTCGCATTAAGCTGATTAACAGGTTCTTTAATAAGATCACGCGTGAAATAGACAGCGTCTGTCAGATCAATAAGCCATTTAATCTCTGAATCCTCAATCTCGCCATGAAGAAGTA
>Ga0302164_10000460_pt1 | contig 13880 bp, 8 predicted proteins | sample I_Fen_E3_1_FD_193500 | JGI IMG/M metagenome (GOLD analysis project Ga0302164, IMG submission 193500) | Peat permafrost microbial communities from Stordalen Mire near Abisko, Sweden - I_Fen_E3_1 | ecosystem: Environmental > Terrestrial > Soil > Wetlands > Permafrost | place: Sweden: Abisko...
CATTCCTCACCACAATACCGGCCAATGCCACAATTCCCATACCTGTCATAATAATTGATATGGTCATACCAAAGATCATGTACCCAAGTAAAACTCCAATGAGACTGAACACAACTTCCGATACTATAATCAACGCTTTTGACATCGAGTTGAACTGTGTAATAAGGATAAACATTATCAGGAATAAACAAAGAATCATTGCTTTTGACAGGAATATCATAGATTCTGCCTGATCTTCCTGTTCTCCGGTAAGGCGGATATCAATATCCATCGGTTTTGTGAACTGGGGGATCACTTTACGAAGCTGGGCATTTATCAGGTTAGCATTAAACCCATCAAGTACGTTCGATGAGACAGTAATTACCCTCTTCAGATTAAGGCGGTTAATCTGCCCATAGCTGTTCACATATTCAACCCGGGCAACAACTGACAGAGGAATCTGACGTATCAGGCCTGAGGTCATGTCACGGTAGGTAATTGTAAGATTGAGCAATTGTTCAAGATCTTTGCGTTGATTTTCTTCAAAACGAAGCATAATAGAGTATTGGTCCTCACCCTCCCTGTATTTGGATACTTCTTTACCAAGCTGACCCGTCCGGATTGCATCACCAACTACAGCAGCAGTAATTCCTTCAGTATTGGCTCTTTCACGATCAAGAACTATCAGTAGTTCCGGTTTGGTGGTAGCAAAATCAGATTTTAACTCCTCTATACCACCTATCTGTAATGAATCAACAAATCGCTTAAAGTTATCAGCAGTGGCAGCAAGTTGAACCAAATCTTCCCCGGAGATTTCAATATTAACCGGTTTTCCTGTGGGAGGCCCCATCTTTATTTTATCAACAACTATTTCAGCACCAGGGACATCTTTCAGAGCATCACGCATTTTATTCATATACATACCAGTGCTTTGACCATGCCTGAACTTATACTCAACAAAATTGACAGCAATCTTAGCCAGGTTTGATGACTTGCTTGAATTATCAAAATTGTTATCTGATGCAAGAAATGCAACATTTGTAACAACTGATTCCACAATAGGATTCTTTTCACCCAGAACACTCATAATACGATGTTCGGCAATACGGGCAACAGAATCTGTTACCTCTATCTGGGTGCCAATAGGCATCTTAATAAATGTATTTATAGTATTCGGTTCATTATCGGGGAAGAAAACCACTTTCGGTTTCACAATATTATTTAAGATCATTGTAAACACAAAAAGGGCAATCATTCCGCTGAGAATGTACGCCGGCCTCTTCCCTTTCAATACCCATTTCAGGGTATTTTCATATTTCTTCATCAAAGCCGGAATGAAATGCGACTGAAATCTTCTCAGGACCTTATGGCCGAATAGTTCATGACCAAGGAAAGAAAATGCAATGAAGACAGTTAGGTTTCCAATTCCTCTTGCCCCCAGGAGATAAAATGGTAATGATATCAACGCAATAATGGCAGTAGTTTTATACACATTGCGCTTGTTAACAGGTACATCCTCATCATCAAGCTTCATGAAATCCACCGCAAAAACCGGATTGAATATATATGCAACTATTAATGAGGCGAAAAGGGTTATAATGAGTGTTATAGGAATAAAAACCATAAACTCTCCTACTACTCCTGGCCAGAATGCAAGAGGGAAGAATGGGGCAAGTGTCGTAAGAGTACCGGAAAGTATCGGAACAAAAACTTCTCCCGCCGCAAACTTTGCAGATGAAGTGATATCCATTTTAGTTTTCCTGTGAATACGATGGGTATTCTCAATAACTACAATTGCGTCATCAACAACAATTCCAAGGGCAAAAATAAAGGCAAACATCACAAGCATATTCATTGTGAAGCCTATCCATGGTAGAAAGATGAATGCTATCGCCATGGATAATGGAACAGACAATGCAACAAAAAGTGCATTTACCAGACCCATGAAGAACATCAGAACGATTGTAACAAAAATGAATCCGAGAATAATTGTATTATTAATCTCATTTACAGTATTACGTGTATTCCGCGACTGGTCACCGGTAACCTCAACGATAAGGTTTGACGGAAGCTTGGTCTTCTGCATGTCGGCTATGATCGCTTTTATCTTATCGGATGCGTCAAGAAGGTTCTGACCACTTTTCTTTATCACATTCAATGTAACCACGTTTTTCCCGTCATAACGGGCAAAATTTTCAGGTTGATGAAAACCATCACGTACTGTTGCAATATCTCTGAGCTTAATGATAGCTCCGCTACTGGTGCTTAATATTACGTTTTTTATCTCATCAATATCTGTCACTTCCCCTACTACCCTGATGGAGCGGCTCATTTTCTGAAGATCGATATTTCCTCCTGATACCGTCATATTGTTTAGACTTACTGCCTGCTCTATATCTCTGAAAGTAAGACTGGCAGCCTTCATCTTGTACATATCAACATCAACCTGGATTTCACGGGTAAGTGCACCTCCGATTTCAACACGGGTTATTTCCTTAAGGCTCTCAATCCTGTCCTGCATATCATCAGCATATTTCTTCAGACGGTCGAGTGGTATGTCTCCCGAAAGATTAATATATTGAATAGGGATCTCCGAGAGATCAATCTCCATTACCGAAGGTTCAATAAATGAAGGATCAGTCGGCAAGTCCTTTTTAGTCTTGTCAACAGCATCATTTACCTTCTGTTTTGCATCCTTAATCTCAATGCCGGTGTTAAACTCAACTATGATTGCAGAAAAATCCTGAACAGACCGGGATGTTATTTTTTTAACCCCGCTCATTGATTTCAGATTCTTCTCCAGGGGTCGTGTTACCAGATTCTCCATATCCGATGGTGATGTACCGGGATAAATTGTGTTAATATTTATCATCGGAATCACAATCTCGGGAATTTGCTCTTTCGGAATGGTGTAATAATTAATTAAACCAAATACTGCTATTATAAATACCAGGACATAAACACTGAGCTTATTGTCAATTGCCCAGCTGGTAGCGAAGAATTCTTTATACTTTTTTTCCATGAAAATATCTTTTTATTCTCTGATAATTTGAATATCAGAGATTGTATTTAAAATCTTACATATTCACCATCCACCAGTTCCTGGTAACCAACTGATATAACCTTATCCCCTATTGCCAGACCATTAAGAACTTCAGCAACTCCGTTATAGCTGATTCCAAGAATCACAGGTTGTTTGAATGCAGCATTGTATTTTGCCTTTGAACGTACAACGTAAACATAACTTCCTTCCAGGTCAGTCTGAATAACATTCATTGGAACCTGGATAGCACTCTCGGAATGATAGTCGTTTATCTGAATAATTGCTATCATATTAGCTTTCAGATCACTAATACCGTCAAGAAGTTTGGTTTCAATAATGAAAGTCCGGTTTGTCGGATTTATGTATTTGCTTACAAAATCTACCTTTGTGCTATATTGTTTATTAATATCGGGAAACAGGACAATAAGTTTGTCACCTACCTGCACTTTTGCTGAATAGGCCTCAGATACTTCGGCGCTCACCTTCAGATTCTTAAAAGCAAGGACTCTGTAGGCTGCCAGACGTGGATCGGGGGAAACTACTCCTCCGACTTTTATATTGCATTCTTCAATTGTGCCATCAATTGGTGATTTGATTTTAAATTTATCCACCTGCTGCTTTAATGATGAAATTTGTTTTTCAAGCGACTCTTTGTTTGTTTTTGATTGCAGATATTGAACCTCGCTTCCGATTTTCTGATCCCAGAGACGTTTCTGCTTATCGTAAAGATCAGTAGCAAATCTGTATTGGGTTTCAAGACCCTGCATCTGGCTGCGATACTGCTGGTCGTCAATCTGGGCTAATACCTGACCCTTAACAACTTTCTGGCCTACATCAGCGAATTTTGAAGAAACAGTACCCGGAGCTTCAGCGAATACAGCTGCATTCTGATCACCGTCCAGTTTGCCCTGCACTCTGATAAAATGGTCGAATACATTGCTGCTTACAGCTTTCAACCCAACAAATTTAAATTTTTCAGGATTAAGGGTATCCTTCTTTTCTGTGCTGAGGGCGCCTTCGAGGTTCTTGATTTTATCAGTTATCTCAATCTGCTGTTGTTTTAGTTTTGAAAGTTGTGCCTGTTTATTTCCACTGCACGAAAACATTAGAAATAATGCTATGGTTCCTGCTATACTTAATTTAATGGTTTTCATATCTGATCTGATTTGTTTTTTATTCGGATTTCTAAATTATATCAATTATTTGTTAACACTTAATATACGATCGAGCTTTGCTTTTGCATTCAATAATGAAAGAACAGAGTTGTAATAATTAGATTCGGCGGTCAGAAACTGGTTCTGGTTTTGCGTAAGCTCAAAGCTTGAAGAGACTCCCTCCTTGTACTTAATAACAGTTTTATCATATACTTTTTTACTCAGGTTCATACTCTCCCGGTTGGTATTGAAATTGCTGAAAGCAGTCTGGTAATTGCTCCTTGCTGTTTCAAACTCCAAAATTAATCCCTGCTCTGCATCTGCTTTGGCAAGCTGTGACTTCATCAGGTCAAATTTAGCCTGACTGACACGGGCATTCCGCATCCCGGTTGTGAAAATGGGTAAACTTAAACTGGCTCCAACAACATCTTTCACGGCAAAATTAAAAGACGGTTGATTGGTTTGTTCTTCATGACGGTAAAACGCGGAAATAGTTGGCAAATACTTTGACTTCTCCAGTTGGAGCAATAAACCTGAAATTCTCTCCTGTTCATTAACTAACTGGTAATTAATGCTTTTATTTACATCAAACACCGGAGATGTGAGATAGCGGACATTCCCTTGCTGAATAATTCCGGGAAGGCTGTCTGTTAACTCAACAACCTGATCAAATCCTACTCCTAGCTGAAATTTCAATAGTTTCATTGAAATATCTTTTTGCGACTCAAGCGAAGTAATAAGAGTCTGAATATTGGATTTGCTTATCTTAACCTGGTCAACATCGGTCTCCTCATTTAAACCCTCCTCATTCATTTTTACCAACTCATTATAGGTTTGGTCAATCGATACAAGACTTGCATGAAGAAGTCTTGCATTTTCTGTAAGGACTAACACTAGATAATAAGTACCGGCAACAGATTCTTTTGTCTGATCTTCAGTTTTAACAAGGCTCTTCTCAGTTAACTGTTTCAGAACTTTAGTAGCCTGCAGACCTACCAGGTATTGCCCGCTGAAAATAAGCTGAGAAAGTGTAATATCAATTGTTGTATTGTCCATTACCCCCAGCGGTATAAGAGGAGAATCTTTATAAGCATCCATTATATTCTGCTTGGTCAGCACTCCGTCGGGTAGTGAATTTACATCCAGAACAGGTCCAAAGCTTAATTCCGGCACTTTAAATTGATGAAGATAATTTGCTGCAACATTTACCTGTGGTAATCCAGTGGCAAGGTTTTCCCAAACTTTTTTGTCTGCACTTTGAATATCGATTTTTGCAGACTGAACTGTCCGGTTATTCTGAAGTGCAAATGTCTGGGCATCAGATATTGAAAGTTTCAGAATTTCTTTTTTATCCTGACTGTATCCTTGAGTAATTAATCCCAGAAGAACAAACATTAAAAAGTATTTACGCATAAAATCCATGTTATTGATTATTTATTATAAGCAGATTCTAATTCTATTATTTTTTTCTCCAGTATCATTATTCCTTTTTCAGTTGCTATCCCGCGAACATGATAATTAATAAGTTCCACAAAAAGTTTAATCGAAGTGAATTCTTCAATTGTAAACAGCTCATCAAAATGCGTATTTTCCGATCTCCAGAGGTATAGTTTGGCAATTACTTCCTTATTCATTTCTTTCCGGTACAACCCTTCATTTATACCTTTCTTAAGATTTACCAGAATATAGTTAAAAATTCCTTCCCTGCGTGCTTTTATTGTTTTTTCAAAGTGAACAGGATAGTATTTCTTAAGGTCGTATTCAGTTGCTGAATTCTGATTACGCATCAGCTTATTCATGAAAATTGATATCTCAAATAACTCTTCAATAGCATTGTAGCCTATCCTGAAACATTTACATATTTCTTCCTGTCTCATTGAGATTTCATTGTCGACAAACTTTCCAACAAGGTCATCTTTATCAGTAACGTATTGATAAAGTGTTTTTTTTGAAATGCCCAGCTCCCGTGCCACATCATCCATGGTAATACTTTTAATACCATATTTCATGTACAACTCACGAGCCTTCAGCAGTATGTTTTTCAACTCTTCATTCATGCCGCAAAAATAAAACTAATAAACTTAGGAAACAAATATTAGATAAAGCGTTTCCAAAGTTTTTTAAATACTTTTCAACAGGTCATTTTTTTACTCACAAAGTTTTCAAAAAATATATTGTTGCGGTTTATTTTGAGATTTCTCATTTCTCCTCCTTCAGGCGGATTAATTCAGAGCGTAGCAAAGGATCTCATGACAATCAGTCAAACTTATTTTAATTTATTTTGTTGTAAAACATAACAATTCAATACTAATAAATCATGAAGGCAATAATATTAAGAGGATTCGGAGGAGTGGAAAACTTAGTCGAAACAGAAGTTCCTATTCCTGAAATTTCTGATAATGAAGTACTTGTAAAAGTCAAAGCTTTCAGCATTAACCCGGTAGATATAAAAACCCGTATGGGAAGGGGTCAAGCTTCAAGGCTGAAAGAATATAATCCTATGATCCTTGGTTGGGACATTTCGGGTATAGTAAGTAAAACAGGCAAATCGGTAACTTCATTTAAGGAAGGGAATGAAGTATTTGGAATGGTGAATTTTCCGGGCCATGGAAAAGCATATGCGGAATATGTTGCCGCCCCTGAATCCCATCTTGCTTTAAAACCATTCAATGTTTCAGCTGAAGAATCTGCAGCTGCTTCCTTAGCTGCTCTTACGGCATGGCAGATCTTAAAAGAAAAGTTCCGGATTGAGCCGGGTTACAGGGTCCTGATTCATTCTGCTGCAGGAGGTGTAGGTCATTATGCAGTACAGATGTCAAAGCATCTGGGTGCTTATGTTATTGGCACTGCATCCGGGCGTAACAAGGATTTTGTTCTGGGTCTGGGAGCTTCAGAACATATTGATTATGAGAAACAACCATTCGAAGATGTCGTTAAAGATATTGATTTTGTCTTAGATACAATGGGCGGGGATTATATCGATCGTTCTCTGAAAGTATTGAGATGCGGTGGAACCATAATAAGTATCCCGTCAGGAGCTTCGGAATTTGTAAGAGAGAAAGCACACGCAAAGGGTCTGAATGGCGATACATTCAGAGTCTCGTCAAATGGCAAAGACATGAAGGAGATAGCCGATTTATTGCAGCTGGGAATCGTGAAATCTTATGTCTCAGAGATATTCGGATTCAACGAAGTAAAGGCTGCTCACAGGCAGATCGAATCAGGTAAAACAAAAGGGAAAATAGTAGTCTCATTGCCCTAAAAATATTGATGGATTTGCTCTGTGCACCTCTGTGCTTCGTGTACTCTGTGTATGTTCTTAATTTTTAGTTACACAGAGTACACTGAGGATTCACAGAGGGCCACAGAGAAATGCAGATTTAACCTTTAATTATCTACAGCACTGTATTGTTATTTTCAAAACCTGATTTTCATTTAAATAAATTCCGTAATATTGAATAAAAAACTGATCAACCATGACGGAACAGATTAAGCAGATTGCTGAAAGAATAAAAGAGATCCGTGAGATCTCCGGAATCTCTGCCGAAACGCTTGCAAGTAAGCTTGGCATTTCCACAGATCTCTATCTGAAGTATGAAAGCGGGAATAATGATATCCCGGTTGGAATCATATTTGAAATATCCGAACTTTTCAAAATAGAACTTTCAGTAATGCTTGGTGGTGATAACCCTAAACTGAGTATATACGGAGTGGTTCGGAACGGGAAAGGGTTGAAACTTGAACGCCGAAAGCAATATAAGTACGAAAGTCTTGCAGACAATTTCATTCACAAAAAAGCCGAACCGTTTATGGTTACTATTGATCCGGCTTCAGAAAATAAATTACTTGAATTTAATTCACACCCCGGACAGGAATTTAATTATGTCATTAAAGGAACTATGATGACTATAATTGACGGTCATGAAATCATACTGAATGAAGGCGATTCGATCTATTTTAATTCAGGATACAAACATGCGATGAGAGCTATGAATAATGAACAGGTGAGGTTTCTGGCCATAGTCTTATAAAAACTATTAGAAAAGAAAAAAATGATACTTGAAAAATATCTTAGTAAAATTGAGTTTAACTCCTACGAGGAATTTAAGTCCGATTTCAAGATAAAAATCCCCGGGAATTTCAATTTTGCCTATGACGTCGTTGATGAAATTGCCGCCGGGAATCCCGACAAAATAGCCATGGTATGGTGTGATGATAAAGGCAACGAAGCCATCTTCACTTTCGGCCAGATGAAATATTACAGCGATAAAACGGCCAATTTTTTCAAATCGCTCGGCATAAGAAAAGGCGACCCTGTTATGCTGATTCTTAAAAGACATTTTGAATTCTGGTTCTGTACAATTGCTCTGAATAAAATCGGAGCGATTACCATACCTGCAACTCATCTTCTTTCTACAAAAGACGTTATCTATAGAAATAATGCGGCTGACATAAAGATGATCGTCTGCGTTCCCGATCCTGAAGTTATTCAGCATATTGAAGAATCAGAGAGCAAATCACCGACTCTTAAACTTAAAGTGGTGATTGACCAGGAACGAAAAGGTTGGCTGAATTTTACGAAAGGGATGGAAAACAATTCAGAAGTTTTTATCAGACCGGTTTCAGATCAGGCAACAGTAAACAGCGATATTATGCTCCTTTACTTTACCTCAGGAACAACTGGAATGCCTAAAATGGTGAATCACGATTTTGTATATCCCCTGGGACATATTCTTACCGCGAAATACTGGCAGAATGTTATGGACAATGGCCTTCATTTTACTGTTGCCGACACCGGATGGGCAAAATCTGCCTGGGGTAAATTGTATGGTCAATGGTTATCAGGTAGTGCTGTAATGACTTATGATTATGACAAATTTGTTCCTAAAAATCTGATGGAAGTAATTGAAAAATATAAGGTTACTACATTTTGCGCCCCTCCTACCATCTACAGGTTCCTGATTAAGGAGGATCTGACCAAATTTGATCTCAGCCATCTTAAATATTGTGTTGTTGCCGGAGAACCGTTAAACCCCGAAGTTTATAAACAATTCTACGACCAGACCGGGATTAAACTCATGGAAGGCTATGGACAGACAGAATGTACTGTGGCTGTCGCAACTTATCCATGGATGAATCCTAAACCCGGTTCAATGGGAATGCCAACTCCAGGCTACGATATTGAAATAGTTGATGATGAAGGTAATCCGGCTGAAGCTGGAAATGAAGGAGAGATTGTCATTCATACTCTCGAAAGCAAACCTGTCGGCATGTTTAACGGTTATTACCGCGACGATAAATTAACAGCCACTGTATGGACAAATGGTGTATACAGAACAGGTGATATGGCCTGGCGCGATGAAGACGGTTACTTCTGGTTTGTAGGCAGGTCAGATGATGTTATTAAAAGTTCGGGCTATCGCATTGGTCCTTTTGAAGTAGAAAGTGCATTAATGGAACACCCTGCTGTACTGGAATGTGCAATAACGGCAGTACCTGACCCCGATCGTGGCCAGATTGTCAAGGCAACAATTGTCCCTTCCAAAAATTATCAACCAAGTGAAGAACTTGCAAAAGAGCTTCAGGAACATGTTAAAAAAGTTACCGCACCTTATAAATATCCGCGTCTGGTAGAATTCGTAACTGAACTTCCGAAAACAATAAGCGGTAAAATAAGGAGAGTTCAGATACGGGATGAAGATAAATAGTTTGAAAATTAGAAATAGGATTAATTCAGAAACTTCAAGACTCTTTTAAACTAACCTCAAACACAAATACTTTTACCATGGCATTAACAGTAAATTCATCTGATAGCCTTTTCAAACCGACAAGTGAAAAGGGTAATCCTGCCTATATTATGGCTCTTACTCTGGTTGCAACATTGGGCGGACTTCTATTTGGGTACGACACGGCAGTTGTAAACGGTGCCGAGAAATCACTGGTTCAATTTTATATTGCCAAAATTGTCGATCCGGCCAACCTGGATTATGCGCTAAAAATGATTACACAGTACAGGTTAATGGTTGTTTTAGCATTTTACCTTGTGGTATTAATAGTTTCTGCTCAGATACTTAAACTTATCGGAAGGAATAAAGGACTAATTATCAGTGCGATACTTCTCAGCATCCTTACAATATGGGTGGTCGGTTATCTGAAAGCTGCAATTTCGCAAACACCTGACTCATTAAAAAGTTATGTTGATTCTGTTAAAGGATTTACAATATCCAGTGCCTTAATCGGCTGTATTGTCGGAGGAGCTATGGCAGGTTTTATATCAAAGTCGATTGGAAGAAGGAATGGGCTGATTATATCGGCACTGGCCTTCACGATCTCGGCAGTCGGCGCATGGAACCCGGAAAAGTTGAATTTTATAGGTACCCTGCCTGTGTTCTCATTTGTTGTTTACAGAATTATCGGAGGAATAGGTGTTGGCTTGGCTTCAATGCTCTCCCCTATGTATATTGCTGAAATAGCACCTGCTAATGTACGTGGTAAACTGGTTTCCTGGAACCAGTTCGCAATCATCTTCGGAATGCTTGTAATTTATTTCGTGAATCTGATCATAGCACGAAGAGGAAATGAGGAATGGCTTATTTCTGAAGGATGGAGATGGATGTTCTTCTCCGGTGTAATCCCTTCCGGTCTGTTCCTGATACTACTGATGTTTGTCCCGGAGACACCCAGATACCTGGTAATGAAAGGAAAAGAGGACAAGGCGCTAAAAGTGCTTAAAAAGATTTCGGGTGAAATAACCGCTCCCGTAATATTAAAGGAGATTAAAGATACTTTGAATGAAAGGAGTATTCCCTGGCTGTCCTATGGATTCCTGGTTATTTTTATCGGTATTATGCTATCGGTGTTCCAGCAGTTTGTCGGAATAAATGTTGTTTTATACTATGCAGGTAATATTTTCCGGAACATGGGCAATTCGAATGATTCCTCAATGATCCAGACAATAATAGTGGGTATTGTTAATCTGGTATTTACAGTCCTTGCAATTTTCACTGTTGACCGGTTTGGCAGAAAACCTTTAATGATAATCGGAGGTGTCGGAATGGCGCTAAGCATGTTTGCTCTCGGATTATCATTTTACTTTGGAAAACTCGGAATTGTGGCTCTCATTTTTATGCTTACCTATACAGCAGCGTTTGCAATGAGCTGGGGCCCTGTTACATGGGTTCTTCTATCAGAAATTTTTCCGAATTCAGTCAGAAGCGCTATGTCAATCGCAGTTGCTGCCCAATGGTTAGCCAACCTTATCGTTTCATGGACCTTCCCGATGATGAACGATAATATAGCCCTGACTACCCGTTTTAACCATGGTTTTGCGTACTGGATATATGCAATAATGGGTGTTTTGTCCGCTTTGTTCATCTGGAAGCTTGTTCCTGAGACAAAAGGTAAAACACTGGAAGAAATTGAAAAGATCTGGAAGAAGAAGAAGACTTAAAAATCTTAAACACTGAGTTATCACTTAATACTGATCGCAGGTCCGCGCTAACAGATTCCTGGCTCGCGCGGATTTGTAATTCAATGCTTACACCTAATGCCCGGAAATTCTTTCAATGATCTCCATACACATCCTGCCGTTGTGATAAGGACAAACCCAAAACCCGCCTTTATCACCTCCAATGACTCCGGATTCCGAAACTGAACTGAACCATCCGCCTCCATTGTTGTCGACTAGATGAGTTTTGGTGTAATTCCAACAATTAACCGAATTATCGAGGTACTTTTCATCCCCAGTTAATTCATAGGCATTAAGATAACCAATAATTGTCTCAGCCTGTGCCCACCAGCTCCGTTCATTATTCTTCCGGCCTGTGAGATGATCCTTTTCGTAAATCAGACTGCCATCATTCTGCAACCCTTCCGTTGCAGCATTTGCTATCTTAATACTCATTTCCTTTACTCTGGCCATTAAGACCGGATCGTCGAGTAATCCAGCTGCTTCAGTCAGAAGCCATGAAGCTTCAATATCATGCCCGTATGAATCCACCGTTGATGTTCTGTTCCAGTTAATGTCCATAAAACAAATAAGGTGCGATGTTCCGGCATCTGTTATTTTATCAAGAAATAATTCAATGAGTTTCTTCAGTCGTTCTGCCAAGCTTTTGTCGGGCCAAACCCTGTAGAGATTTGTATATGCTTCCATAACATGAAGATGAGTGTTCATGGTTTTTTCATCATTGGCTGTCGATTCACCTATCAGTTTGTCATGGGTTCTACGCCAATCGCGGGAAAAGACTTCGAAATATCCGTCAGACTTTTTATCGAGAGCATTTTTTTCAAACAACCCGAATATTTCCCGGGCTGTTTCCAGGGCTTCCATGTTGCCCGTGGCCCGATAATATTCAGCCAGTCCATAAATAAAAAAAGACTGGGTGTAAACCTGTTTCCTGGTATCGGATGGTTCTCCATTTGATTTTACACTGCGATATGCACCCCCATATTCCTTATCGATAAAATGTGCCATGATGTAATCTTTTGATCGGGTTGCCATTCGCAGGTATGCAGTATCTTTAAGAATACGGTAAGCAGAAGAATATGTCCACAAGATTCTCGCATTTAGTATTCCTCCTTTTTCTTCATCAGGGAAAACCTTGTCTTTGGCGTTTATGCGTCCGTAGAATCCTCCGTTTTTGATATCAACCATCCGGTTCGACCAGTAAGGAAGCAGATTCTGTGTAAGATCGATGAATACCTCATTCCTGAGTTGATTCATTCTGAGTTTTGGATCAGTTTTTTGCAGGATTTCCGTACCAGAGGAAAAAAAACTTATTGAAATCAGAAGTATCAGGGCTGTAAATAGAAATTTTTTCATGATCCGACTAAGTAATTATACAATTCAGTACTCTGCTCAGGCATATGAGCCTCAACACTGCAAAATACAACCAATTGTATTTGCTAATGCAAAATACGATAAAAAGTGGAAATTTGCCCCCTTTCAGGAAGCTCTACTCTTTGTACACATCTTTTCGATCAGGAATTTATTTTGTCTCATACATACTCACCCCCGTGGGGCATAGCCGTCAACTTAAGGAGTTGAATATAGTAAAATATGGAGAGAGTTTAGTACAAAACAGAATGTAAAGTATTGAATTTAAACCTGATACATTTCCTCCCGCTGAGCGGGAGGTGGCCGGACCACTTTTTAATTATGATACTAATGCTTATTCCGGCCGGGGTGGTTGATTGTTTATTCAAATTCCGGATCTTTTCTTTTGAAGGTTTTTCTTATCTCATTTTTTACTAATTCAGGTTCCTAGAATACTAATCTGTTTTCAAATCTCAATATTGAGAATCCAAGACCTTCAAGATATTGATCTCTTTTTCTATCTTTTTCTATTTTATGATATTCACCATGCGGATTTCCATCAAGCTCAATTACAAGTTTTTCTGAATCACAATAAAAGTCAACTATGTAGTTACCTATACTGTGTTGTCTTCTGAATTTTCTTGCATTAAGTTTTTTTGATTTTAAAATGTTCCATAACAAAGCCTCAGCAGAAGTGGACTTGTTCCTGAGTGATGATCTGAAGAATTTAAGGCTTTTCCTGCTAAAGAGGTTTTGGTCTTTCATACCCATAAAGGTAAGAAGAAATCAATGAATCAACCACCCCGGTCGGGAAATAAAATACTGTATGTACAAGATAATCAATCGTCCCGACCACCTCCCGCTTCGCGGGGGGAAACTTTTTTAT
>Ga0302164_10000471_pt1 | contig 13719 bp, 17 predicted proteins | sample I_Fen_E3_1_FD_193500 | JGI IMG/M metagenome (GOLD analysis project Ga0302164, IMG submission 193500) | Peat permafrost microbial communities from Stordalen Mire near Abisko, Sweden - I_Fen_E3_1 | ecosystem: Environmental > Terrestrial > Soil > Wetlands > Permafrost | place: Sweden: Abisko...
GTGATAAGGCATGATATTGGTCAATATCTGATGAATTTTCATATTTGCAAAAACATTAAAAGGTTATTATCTTTCGGGTAGATAAATGATACGATATATAAGATGATCCGGATTAAATTGTGGGGATTTTTTGGTGTTATTTTTGTGCTATTCTTTACAGGTTGTAAATCAGAAGCAACATGGTCAAAGCAGGAACGCCAGGAGATTGATGATTATCTTAAGACTTTGCCCGAAGGTGAACCAATTCTGAAGGCGAGCGGATTATATTATATTGAACTTATTCATGGGCCAGGACAATCTCCGGTAAAAAACGATATCGTTTATTTCAGGTACAAGGGAACTTTTCTTAATGGAATTGCTTTTGATTCCATTAGTATAACAAACAATTTGCCATATGAATACCAGATCGGATCAGGCACTATAGTATCGGGTGTTGATGAAGGATTAAGATATATGCAAGTAGGCGGAATATCCAGATTGCTTACCCCATCAAAACTGGCTTATGGTGCGGAAGGTATCTGGGGATCGGTGCCAGGCTATACGCCTCTGCTCTGGGAGATTCATCTCGATAGCATAAAGTCAGGACTGATCAAAAAATGAGATTATCTGAGATTAAATCCCATCTTTCAAAATTCAGGGTCGGAATTGCCGGAGCGGGAGGCCTTGGCTCAAATTGTGCTGTTGCACTGGCCAGAAGCGGTGTTGGGACACTCGTTATAGCTGATTTTGATGTTATTGAAGAAGCAAATCTTAACAGGCAATATTATTTCGCCGATCAGATAGGAGTAAATAAAACAGTTGCGTTAAAAGAAAACATTGCTCGCATTGATCCTGGTATCACCGTTATTGCACATCAGGAAAAACTTGATAGAATTAATATAATTGAAATCTTTTCAGGGTGCAATATTATAGTTGAAGCATTCGACAGCTCTGTCATGAAAGAGATGCTTATAGAAACTGTGCAGGTAAGTATGCCGGACATTCCTGTTATTGTGGGATCAGGAATGGCTGGTTGGGGAAATACCAATGATCTCAGATACAGAAAAATAGATAATACCCTTTATGTGTGTGGCGACGAGTTTTCAGAAGTATCTGATAATCTTCCGCCTCTGGCGCCACGTGTCGCTATTGTTGCTAATATGCAGGCAAATGTTGTCATTGATCTCTTAATGCATAATATATGACAGATAATCTTTAGACAATGAAGATCTTACTAAATAACAGGATAGAAGAATTCATAGAGGAATCGATAAGCGTAAGTGAAATGCTTCTCCAGAAAAAATTTTCGTATAAAATGAGAATAATAAAAATCAATAACCTTTTAATAGAAAAAGAAAAATACGATACCACTATAATACACGATGGTGATAATGTTCAAATGCTTTATCTCATGAGCGGCGGTTAAAAAAATAATTGTAGGTTTGTACTATGGTGATCAGGCTCAATTTTAAAGACAAAATTCCTTCAATATTCCGGAATAAATATATCCTGACTATTATTATATTCATAATCTGGGTTACTCTTTTAGATTCTAATAACCTTATAACCAGATATAAGGAAATGAGTGAACTACATAAACTTAAAATCGACAGAGAGTATTATATTAAACGCATTGAGGAAGACAAGCAAAAACTTCATGAATTGAAAACTGATAACCGTAACCTTGAAAAATTTGCCCGGGAACAATATCGGATGAAAAAACCTGACGAAGATCTATACATTATTCTTACCCCTTCCGAAGACCGGAAGATCACCAGAAAAAACAAATAGTACTCACCTGTCTTTTCTATCCCAGCACTGTTAATTAGACCTTTTTATCCACAGAGAACACCTTTGAGAACTTCGGGGTTATTGGATTTCAACCTTTTCCAGATTCCTGTAATATAGCAATAGATCAAAAGGTTCTTTAGAAGTCCTCATCACTCCTTTCTCCTCCAGCAATTCTGATGCAGCAACCTCAACCGGTCTCTTCTCAAAATAATCTGTATGAACATAATTAAGATATTTTACAATTTTGAACATGTTGAACCATTCGAAAAACCTCTTTTTAAATGATAATATTCCTGAAGTATTATTCTTTACTTCTATTATTTTATTAATCCACTCATTTTTATCAATGAATAACCTTAGACCCTTAGGAAGCTTAATATATTGATCGTCCAGTTTCTGTGGTTCGCACTCAAAAAGGACATCAATCATATCAAAAAGTGTCCGGAGTTCCTTGAAAGCCAGTATATTATATGTTAATAAAGTTGAACTTTTGTCATCGTTTAGCTTTCCTATCGAAGCACCTGTCCCGAAAGGGACCCTCGACGATGCCCGTGGTGATGGGTAAACAATCGTTGAGTTTAAATTGAAATAGCCTCCCAGAGGAACCAGTTTCTGAATAAAATAAAAGTCCTCACCTGCCCGTCTCCTGTTCATACCACCCGATTTTACATATGTTTGTGCTTTAACTGCAGTTGCTGAGCCCACAGTATGAAAAACGTATGGAAATCCGGAATATGCCAGACCCTGAAAATAGTAACGCAGATGAAGCTCATAAAGAGTAATATATTTATATATTGATTCCGGATAATTGGTCCCTGAAAGCGGATGTTCAAAATATATGGAGCAAGCTGATCTGTCATTTTTTGCTAAAAGGTCTCTGGTTATGGCGATAAAATAATTCTGCTCTACCGTACAGTCAGCATCGAGATTAATGATAACTCCCTCGGGTTTGTTAATGAAGTTGAAACGGCGTATAGCTTCATCCATGCCTGTTTTCCTCGCAAGTCCTACGCCCCAGCCCCGAACAGAAGACTGTTCTATTATAATTGCAAAAAGCCGGAAGAAACAGTCAGTATTTTCTCTCTTCCAGCTTTCAATATTGATAAAGGTCTTTTTATTATTTTCTAAACTCTCGACAGGGGCATCATCAGGTGCATTTATGATTATAATGACTTCTGATCTGCATTCCGGTTCTTTGCATTTAGCGAGAGAGTCGAGTAAATTATTTATGCCTGGTTCGTTATACGCTGGTACAACCACGATTATACCGGTATCATTATCAGGCGCCTCTTTTATTTTTTGAGGGAACAGAGCCCTTTCATCAAGGTAGGCTGAGGCAAAACCCATTGTCTGCTATTTTTTCTCTGCCTTATACTTTTTATTAATTGCGTCAAGCACTTTTTGAGTAATATCGAGTGAATTATCACCGTATAGAACTACGCTGCCTAAACTCTTTCCCAGAATGTACTGATAGTTGTAATCGGCTCTGTTTTCCTCGAGGAATTTTGTTATATATTCCAGTATCTGACGATTCATAACCTGTTCTTCATCAACGAGGTTCGACTGCAGTTTGTCGCGCAGGGTTACGAGCTCCTGTTGCTGCTGACCAAGTGATTGTTCAACTTGAGCGGCACTAGCCCGTGTTATAAGGCCTTTATTCGCTTTATCCTGATAATCCTTTACATCTTTCTGATATTGAGCTCCTTTTGAATTCAGTTCTGCTTCGGCGCTTTTTTGTTTAGCCATCAGATCATTTCTTCTGTCAAGAAACATGTCAAATTTAAAAATAACAGAATCGATATTTATATAAGCTATTCCTTGTGCCGAGGATCCAACATTATTGGTTGTTGTTTCACCTTTTTTTGTTTTTTTATTCCCCGAAAAATGCAGAAAATAAAGGCCAGCCACAGCCAGGAAAAGTACAGCATACAGAACTACAGAAAGTTTCTTCATTTCAGATAATATATTTGTTAAACATTAATCAGGCGCAAATATAAACAAATTAATAAATGTGAATAACTCACAATCAAAATTTTAAACTTGTTTTTTAGAAGGGTGCAACATTACCATGGTGCTATGGTACAAAGGTCCGACGGTATGACGGTATGACGGCGTGATGTCTTTTTAATACCATCGTACCACTGCACCGTCGCACCTTAGTACCTTTAAAACGTTAGTTAGAATTCCGGACATGGGAGAGCTCTCATCCGCTTTTTCAGCTGACCTACTGACAAGTTATTAAATTCATAGACAATAGATATCTCATGAGCGCCTCCTGTTGAACCTATGAGGTTTGAGATTGTGAAGTCGTAGCTATATCCTATATGAAGCTGACTGGTTTTTATCCCAATGAGACCAATGATTGCATCACCTGCCTGAGAAGTTACAAATGGAATTCCCCTGTACCATAATCCGAATATAAGAGGATCTTTATAATAATAGAGTCCTAGATCCGATTGATAGAATTTACCCTGTTTCTGAAAATTAATCGCAACGGAAAGAACATCCTGTAATTTTTGCCTTAAACGGGTCTTTTTCAATATCTGGGTTCCACCATAGAAATTGAACTTGACCGGAACTGTTGCATCGTTACCGTAAAAAGATGTTTTTGGCGTAAGGAGATGATCGAGAGTAAATCCGGCCCACGTTCTTTCATTATAAGCCAGGGCTGAGGTTGCAAAATCCACGTCCGCCACATTATCGAAAGGAGGGGGTGTGACAGACGGTGAAGTTCCGCTGCCTGTGATCTGACTATTAAATACAAGCTTCCCAATATCCAGTCCGAGGTAGTAAAATTTAAAGTTAACACCCGGCCTGATATGCCACCGTTTATTTATGTTAAAATCATAAGAATACAAAAGTCCAATATTTGTAGTACTCAGGTTTCCCGATCCGGCAACATCATAGGTTGCAAGTACACCAATCCCGGAATTGAAGTTTGTAAGAGCTTTATCGAACGAAATGGAGTAAGTGTTAAACACTCCGGGTACTGCAGGCCATTGATTTCTGTAATTCAGGCTAAATCTGTTTTGGGTGGTTGCGCCGGCAAAGGATGGGGAGAGGTATAATTGATTGGCATAAAACTGGGAGAATGTCGGATCCTGACCAAAGCTTTCAGTAATAATGATGAATGACAGCACTAGTAAATATATAATCCGCTTCACCAAAATCTATCCGGTTTGGTTTATAATGACGAAAATAGTCAAATGAAATTAAATTCTTGTATTATTTAACGAATAATATATCTAAAAGATTCGTCTTATCTCATTTATTTCAATTAAACGAATAATTATTTAGACAAATAACTAAAGATTTATATTGAATGAAGTTATGAAGTCTTAAACCAGGGAATGTAGTTTCTGTCAGTTTTTAAGAAGAGTCACATCACCCATTTTTATGAATGGTTCACCGTTTCTGAATTTACCGCGCACTTTCCAGATATATACACCAGGATCGCATAATTGTCCTTTATTATAGCCATCCCAGCCTAAATTTATGTCACTGCTTTCGAAAATAGCGATTCCAAGTTTACTGAAGATCTTTAGTTGATAATCATTAACACCTGAATAAGAAGGATGAAATACCTGAGCACCTTCATCACTTTTATAAGAATAGTAGCCACCTGAAGGACCCTGAGCATTTGGGATAAAAGCATTCGGAAAATCGATAAAATACTCAGAACCCGAAAAAGCATTCAAAACTACCAGAGAATCTGAACAACCCCAGTCGGAAAATACCACAAGACTAACATTGTAGTTTCCAAATTTTGAATAAGTGTGCCTGGGTTCGAATGATTCTGAACCGGTTCCATCTCCGAAATTCCACCTGAACTGGACTGCATTAGTAGAATAATTCATAAAATGGATTTCATCATTAGGAAGAACAGCCTTATCAGGTGTGATTTCAAAATGGGCCTGTGGCCGGGGATGAACTGTAACCGTTGCCGATGAAGTTAAAAGTTTTCCATCATTTGTTTGAACATTTAGAACTACTTTATATTCTCCTGCAAGATCAAATATCCATTCGGGATCTCTCTTGTTCGAATAACCTCCATCACCAAATGTCCATCTGCATGAATCATATGAAGCTGATTTATTATAAAACTTTACTTTCATCGGGGCACAGCCTACAGAAACAAATGGATCAATCAGGAATGACTCAGGTTTAGATCCACTCTGAAGTTTTTGCATTTCAGATGTGACTTCAGAAAATAATCTTTTATTAGACAAAGAATTAGGAATAGTAGTTGGAAGAAGATCGACGCCTTTATTTGATTCAGTCTTTATTAAAACCTTTGGACCTGAGGTATCAGGAAGATTAGAAACGATCAGCATCTTTTTTGGCTCAATCTGATTTACATTTGATTTATCAGGACTTTTTCTATCGGGTTGTTTAGCTTGAATCTCTATATATTTAACAGTATCAGTTCTATATATTGATGCAGATATTCCTGAGGAGTTGAAATGATCAGAATTTCCCTGACCTGAAAAAAGAAGCAAAGCCGTTCCAATTCCGGATATCAGAATTACACCCAGATAGTATATGTTCAACTTTGCAGGATTAAACCGCAGGAATTCTTTTCTGGCTACCCGACGCATAAGTTTTGCGCTGACTGATGCTTCGGGAATTATCTCAGCATTTTCCAGTTTCCGGCTGAATAGTTCTCTTAAATTAATATTTTGTCTCTTCGTTTTCACTTCAATCTTAATCTGCTATCTTGCTTTTTCAGTCATTCTCAGAATAACTGCTTTTCAATTTTCCAAGCTTTTCCAGTTTATCACGTATTACTGCCTTTGCCCTGCTATACTGCGACTTAGATGTATTTGTATCAATCCCCAGCATTTCAGCAATTTCTTTATGTTTATAGCCTTCAACAGCATAAAGGTTAAAAACCATTCTGTACCCGGCTGGTAACTCATTCAGTACCTTAAATAACTCATCGGAAGTAAAAAAATCTTCCTCAAAACTGGTTACTCCTGTTTCAACTGAAATATATTCATCAATCTCAACATGATACCTGTATTTAAGGTTTTTATGGTAATGTGTTATTGCAGTATTTACTGCAACTTTCCTTAACCAACCTATGAAAGAACCTGAACCAGAATACTCTTTTATATTAAAAAAAATCTTTAAAAAGCTATCCTGTAAAATATCCTCAGCTTCAGCTTTATCGGTTGCATATCTGAGGCACACGCCAAGCAGGAGACGCGAATACTTATCATATAGTACTTGTTGCGCTTTTCTGTCATGCTTAGCACACAACTCTATTATTTGCAAGTCGCTCATCATAAACTGAGGACATTTCTAAGACATTTCAAAAAAATAAAAGGTTGCATCAGATGAAAAAGTTTCTTCAATTGGTTTGAATTCATGCTTTTTTCATGTTTTCTGAATGACAAAGGTCATTAAAAAACAATATAAGATCTGTTTTATTAGCATTTTAAAACAGATAAAATGAAAGTTAGTTTTTTTAAAATATAATTTCAAAATATGTTCAACAAAATAATTGCTGCAATATTGCCCTATTTTCCTAAGAAATTTATATGGATATTTTCGAAATCATATATTTCAGGAGAAACTCTTGACGATGCAATGCGCGTTTCCAGGGAACTTAATAGCAAGAATATAAAAGTTACTCTTGATGTTCTTGGTGAATTCATAAAGACTCTCGACGAAGCAGAGTTAAACAAGAAAGAATATCTTAATTTAATTGATGTTTCCTACAAAAACCATATTGACGGAAATTTTTCAATCAAACCCACCAGCTTTGGTTTACTTATCGATAAAGAAATATGCTATTCCTACATTCGTGAAATAGTTGCAAAAGCTGCAACTTACAACGGGTTTATCAGGATTGATATGGAGGACTCTCCCTGCACAGATGATGAGATTGCCTTATTCCGCAGACTTAAATCAGAATTTCCTGCAAATGTTGGCCTCGTTTTACAGGCATATCTGCGAAGAACATTTAGAGACCTTGAACAAATGCTGGACCTGAACAACATTGAGATACCGTTAAATTACCGGATCTGCAAAGGAATTTATGTAGAAGATGAATTAATTGCTTTTAAGAAATATGAGGAGATTAACCAGCATTATCTTGAAGATCTTGAATTCATGTTCAGAAATAAGATCTTCGCAGGAATTGCCACTCACGATAAACCTCTGATAGAGGGTGCATATAATCTGATCAAAAAATACAATGTGCCGGCGAATATGTATGAATTTCAGATGCTTTACGGGGTGACGCCAAAACTTCGTGAGAGCATTGTAAATGAAGGACATAAAATGAGAGTCTATGTGCCATTCGGAAAACAATGGTTTGGCTATTCAACACGTCGCCTTAAAGAAAATCCTAAAATGGCAAGCCATATTATCAAGGCCGTGTTCTATAAGGGATAGCGTGAATTGTATGTCGTGGGTTTGTTTTTTTATTTTTTCTGATTAATAGTTTCCAGATATTTCTTTTGAATCTGATTAAGCTCCTGTTCTGTTAATTGTCTTTTGTAAGGATCAGGCTTTTCAGGTGCGCCATGCAAAAGAAGATATGCAGCCGGGAGTAATAATAATGGATTTATGCCTGCTATCTGGTCAGAAGGAATCCCACCTTTCTCGTAAGCATCAACCCTCTGTTTCTGATGCAGATATTCATAATTTGATGAAGGGTCTTCAAGCTTCCCCTGGGCGGTTCTTCCCTGATAAGCGGATATTGCAACATTGTACCTCGCATTTTCAATTGTAGGAGAAACCCTGTTTGGTGCATTCATTATTTTAGATTTAAGGTTAATAAACCGTGGAACAATGACCACCTCTCCAATCAGCAAGGTATCAGATTGCAAATATACCCCTGCTACAAACTCAAACCCTTTGAGAGTATCGCTTACAAACATTAATGTGGGCTTATAACCAAGATGCCTGAAGAGCACCGAATCTTTTCTGTTTACATAAAACGCGAAAGTCCCATCACTATTGTTAATCGAAGTGAATGAGCGGTTAATTAAAATCTGAGAATTAGAGACCGGAGAAAGCGTACTGGCGTCCATCACCATACCATGAAAAAGAATTCTCACTTCTGAATCTTCTTTTACCTGGCAGAAACAAGAGTTGAATATGAATAAAGATAATATGAAATAAAGAAAAAAAGACTTCATTATTGATTATCCTATTTTAACTTTACTATCAGCTCATTCAGACTCCTTTTAGGAACATGGTGATTATTATTTTCATCTCTCCAATATTTAACATCTTCATTCTTGATGTTTTCAATTATTATATTTTCAATGGGTTTACCAAGTGCGAGGACTAAAAGGATTTCAAAATTATCGGGTATTGAAAATTCATTGCTTAATTCATCACGTTTAATAGATGCAATAATACAACCTCCGATGCCGGCATCAGTTGCTCCAAGCATTATACTTTGTGCAGCTATTCCATGATCAATACCAAATATCTCAGAGATTTTTTTATCGCCAAGAATTATAATATACCCGGTTGGTCTTTCTCCTTTATCAGGACCTGCCCATTCTGTCAGATATCCGGCCCATGCTAAATAGGGGAAAACTTTTTGGCAATTCTGTGGGGTGTTGAAATACATATATTTCAGAGGTTGTTTATTTGCTCCTGAGGCAGATAACCGCGCGAGATCAATAAGCGATTCAATTGTTTTGGATTCAATTTGATAAGATTCATCGAAACGACGATAAGACCGGGTTTTAGATATCAGTTCCTTTAAGTTCATAATATAATTTTTTGTAAATCGAGAGCAAATTTTACAGGAGCAAATTGTTTAAGTATTTCCTGACAATAAACATGCAATTTCAGTCAGAATCGAATTGAAACACGATCCCAGTCAAGTATCTCCCAGAAAGATTTTATGTAGTCAGGACGTTTATTTCTGTAATCAATATAATATGCATGCTCCCATACATCGCAAGTTATCAGAGGCTTGAGTCCTTTACGCAATGGGTTGCCAGCATTTGATTCCTGAATAATCTGAAGTGTTCCGTCTGATTTCTTTGCAAGCCAGGCCCAGCCTGCCCCAAAAAGTGTAGCGGCTGCTTTGTTAAATTGCTCTTTAAATGAATCAAATGAACCAAATGAACCATTTATTGCCTCAGCCAGATCACCTTTAGGGACTCTTCTGCCATCAGCGGAAAAAGATTCGAAATAGAATGTATGATTCCATACCTGTGCGGCATTATTAAATATGCCACCTTCGGCTTTTTTAATAATTGTTTCAAGATCAGCTTTTTCAAACTCGGTCCCTGGAACAAGTCCGTTAAGGTTATTAACGTAAGCCTGGTGATGTTTACCATAGTGAAAATCAAGCGTTTCTTCGCTTATGTAAGGAACAAGAGCGTTAAGCTTGTACGGAAGTTTTGGTAGTTCGAATGCCATGATTTAAATATTTTGAATTAGTACTTTCAAAACTAAAACAATGAACAATAAGCTATGTTCAAATTTAGCATTTTTAAACCAGAGTGAAATCAAAGTGAGTTAAGAAAAATCCTGTCAGGCAATAAAGGGATAACTCCTTTCTCATAAGCAATCCTGAAAAGCTCAGTTATTGCTTCTCTACCTTTAGGACCCAGGTTGAGTGTATATTCATTCACAAAAAGCTTGATATGGTTATTCATAATAGTACTGTCCATCTCCCTGGCATTGCCAGCGACAAAATCATATGAGGCAAATGAATCTTTATAAGCATATTCAAGGCTTCTTCGTACGACGCGATTGACTTTCTGCGCAATATCGTCAGGAATATCCCTCTTTATTACAATTGCACCCAGAGGAATAGGAAGACCGGTTATAGTCTCCCAGTACTCCCCCATATCCGCTAATTTATGAAGTCCTCTTTTGTAATATGTAAATCTTGTTTCATGTATTATAAGTCCGGCATCAACCTCTTCCGCTAAAAGTGCCTCCTCAATTTTCGAAAAGAGATACTCAGTTTTATCAGCCACTTCAGGCCAGGCTATACTGAACAGGAGGTTGGCGGTCGTGTACTTACCTGGAATAGCAATCTTTAATTTGGGAAGCTCTGAGATACCGATCCGGCGTTTGCTTATGAGTAATGGCCCGTTTCTGTGCCCGAGTGCACTACCTGCATCAAGAATCAGGTAGTTCTGCGCTGCATAAGCATATGCATGATAGCTTATTTTTGTTATATCAACATCTGAAGTAAGTGCCTTTCGGTTTAGCTCCTCAACATCTGTAAGAAAGTAATCAAACTCCAGCCCCTCGGTATCAATTCGACCATGCACCATTGCATCAAAGATGAAAGTATCGTTAGGACATGGTGAAAAACCCAAAGTTAATCTCATAATACCATTACAGTGTTAAAAGTACTTCAATAAGCTTCTCTGACAGATTATTAAGGGCAAGGTTAATGTTCCAGTTATTTTTATTGCGTTTTTCTACCTTATTTGAGATAGCCCTCAGAGCCAGAAAAGGAATATTTTCCCGGGAGCAAATATAGAAAAAAGTTGCACCTTCCATTGTCTCGATGTCGGGATTATATTTTTTCAATAGTTTTTCCATGGTGATTTCAGAGCCGGTAGAAGTGTTAACAGTTATTGCCCTGACAGGTTTCAATATGTACTTCATCTTATCAGTTATCCTGCTATCTGCGCATAACAGGCCATTTTTGTAAGGGAATTCATCCCCATTTGTCAGCCCTGTTTCCGCGAGAGTAAAAAAGTTATCACCATCTTCAATTCCTGCGTCAGCAAAACAGTCAGAGACAGGGATTACAACATCACCCGGAATAAACTCATCTTTATAACTTCCAGCAATACCCCCATTAATTGCCAGATCGGGTTTCCCATTGAGCGAGATCCATTCTTTCAGAGCCCATGCAGTTGAAATTGATCCCACACCAGTTATAAGCTGACTTATTTCAAAATTGCCGGACTCGCCGGAGACAGGTATCAAATCACTGATTTTATTCAGAGAATCACTTTCTGACTTCGTGGCTGTGACATATAATATTTTAAATGACATGGTTATATCTACGTCGAATTGTATTGTTAGAGTAGTAAATATATCGCTTTTATGAATTATAAAGATCAAAATTATTGGTTAATATTGCATCATAAATATACCTGAGTATGATATACCTGACACGTCGAGAACGATTCTGTGCCGCACACAGAATGTTCAGAAAGGAGTGGTCCGACGAGGTTAACATGAAGATTTTCGGGAAATGCTCCAATCCAAACTGGCACGGACATAACTACATTTTATGGGTGACTGTAAAAGGAGAGCCATCAGAGGAACATGGATTTGTGATGAATATGAATATCCTTAAACAGATTATTCTTGATAACATAATCAATAAATTAGATCATAAAAATATCAACCTGGAGGTTGACTTTATGAAAGGCAGAGTTGCTACAACCGAAAACCTTGCCGTTTCAATCTGGAATGAACTCAACCCTTTTGTTGAAAAAGAAGGAGCCGCTCTCTACTGCGTTAAAATTGAAGAAACTGAAAATAACTCTATAGAATACTATGGCTAAGAAAATTGAAAAAGTTAATGACGGATCAAGCAAATCAGCTAAAGGTTATAATAAGGTCGAGTCATGGGATGCTAAGAATATTGAAGAGTTGGCAACCATTTACCGCAGAGTTCTTGAACTAATCGGAGAAGATCCCTCAAGAGAAGGCCTCGAAAAGACTCCTGTACGGGTTGCAAAAGCTATGCATTATCTGACAAAGGGATACAACCAGGATGCCTGTGAGATTATAAATTCAGCAAAGTTTAAAGAGGATTACAAGCAGATGGTCATTGTAAAAGACATTGATCTCTATTCTATGTGTGAACATCATATGTTGCCATTCTATGGTAAAGCTCACGTTGCCTATATACCAAACGGTTATATTACAGGTCTGAGTAAAATAGCCAGAGTGGTTGAGGCTTTCAGCAGGAGATTACAGGTTCAGGAAAGACTTACGATGCAGATAAGAGACTGTCTGCAGGATTGCCTGAATCCCATGGGAGTAGCAGTTGTTATTGAAGCCCAGCATATGTGCATGCAGATCAGAGGTGTACAGAAACAAAACTCCGTAACCACAACTTCAGCTTTTACAGGAATTTTTCTTGAAAAGCTGAATACCCGCGAAGAATTCATTCACCTTATTGGTACCAGACTTCATTAATTCTAATATCCCTCAGATGTCGCAGATTTTCGCCGATCTGCGTAATCCGCGACATCTGCAGGAAAATAAGATTCAATCAATTTGACAATTTTTTCTATTTTTGCGATCCGCAGATAGATTAGTACTAAATTAAAAACTGGTGATTATGAAAGCATACGTATTCCCGGGTCAGGGAGCTCAGTTTATTGGAATGGGTAAAGATCTATATGATAAATCGATCGAAGCAAAAGAATTATTCGAGAAAGCCAATTTAATACTAGGATTCAGAATAACTGATCTGATGTTTGCCGGAACAGATGAGGATCTGAAACAGACAAGAGTTACTCAACCTGCTATTTTCCTTCATTCAACTATTCTGGCTGCATTACTTGGCGGTTCCTTCAGACCCGATATGGTCGCAGGCCATTCACTGGGAGAGTTTTCAGCACTCGTTGCAAATAAAACCCTTACATTCAGTGACGGACTTGTCCTTGTATCGAAGAGGGCGATGGCTATGCAGAAAGCCTGCGAAAAGACTTCTTCAACAATGGCGGCAATCTTAGGACTCGATGATGAAATTGTTGAGGAGGTTTGTAATTCTGTTGAAGAGGTAGTAGTCCCTGCAAATTATAACAGTCCCGGACAGATAGTAATTTCAGGTTCAGATGAGGGTATTGATAAGGTAATAGAAATACTCAAAACGAAAGGCGCCAAAAGAGCAATTAAACTTTCGGTAGGTGGAGCTTTCCATTCTCCCTTGATGGAACCTGCACGTCTGGAACTTGAGGAAGCAATACAAAGCACTAACTT
>Ga0302164_10000474_pt1 | contig 13627 bp, 9 predicted proteins | sample I_Fen_E3_1_FD_193500 | JGI IMG/M metagenome (GOLD analysis project Ga0302164, IMG submission 193500) | Peat permafrost microbial communities from Stordalen Mire near Abisko, Sweden - I_Fen_E3_1 | ecosystem: Environmental > Terrestrial > Soil > Wetlands > Permafrost | place: Sweden: Abisko...
AAGCAAGGATGAAGCTAAGATCTTTGAAAAATTCAAAGATTCTGAGTCTTTTACACCTGACCCCGACAAAAACGATAAAGGCTTCTTCGAAAGAATGAAGGGGTATTTTGAGTAGTTGAAATTTACCGAAAACCCATATTTTTTTTAATTCAATCCCGGCGGAACTCTATGATCCTCTGTGGAACTCTGTGTTAGTTCTTAATATTTTAGCCTACACAGAGGGTCACGGAGAAGACACAGAGATCCACAGAGAAAAATAACTTATTGCTTCCTGACAAAATTGCACAGAGAAATTTTTATATTTACATCTCATTTATAACCAATTAATGACTTATGGCACTTTTTGAAGCAAAGAATGTCACAAAACAATACGGAGATCATCTGGCTCTCGATAATGTTAGCATATCTGTCCCTGAACAATGCATTTACGGGCTGCTTGGACCGAACGGAGCCGGCAAAACCACTCTTATAAGAATCATTAATCAGATTACCGGACCTGATTCGGGGGAGTTATTCCTTAATGGGAAGAAACTCATGCCTTCTGATGTTCAGTTAATCGGATATCTGCCTGAAGAGAGAGGTCTTTATAAAAAAATGAAGGTCGGGGAACAGGCCTTATATTTTGCACAGCTGAAAGGACTGCCAAAAGCTGAAGCAATGAAAAGACTTAGGTACTGGTTTAAAAAACTTGATATAACAGACTGGTGGGGAAAAAAGGTTGAGGAACTTTCTAAAGGTATGGCGCAAAAAGTTCAGTTTGTAACTACAATACTCCATGAACCAAAGCTGCTGATCTTTGATGAGCCATTTACAGGCTTCGACCCTCTTAATACTAAAGTTATTAAAGATGAAATCCTCTTTCTCAGAGAAAGAGGCGCCACCATCATTTTTTCAACACATAATATGGAATCAGTTGAAGAACTTTGCGATAATATAACCCTGATCGATAAAGCAAAGACACTCCTTGAAGGAAGTGTGCATGAGATAAGAAGTAAATGGGCTGCCAATGAGTATGATCTTATTTTTGGAGGAAATGTGAATTTTGAGGGAAATGGCAATTATAGCATCCTTAAACAGCATACTGACAACAACAGGAGCATAATCAGGCTGAAAACGACCAGCGAAATCAGCACCAACGACATCCTGCAAACCGCTATTAAATCAGGCAATATAATCTCCTTTAACCCTGCTTTACCATCAATGAATGAGATTTTTATCAGAGTTGTTGAAAATCGTAATTAAAAACTGCAGTTAACACCGAAACCTATCTGTTATGAATAAGATATCCGTAATAATTAAAAGAGAGTATGTAACGAGGGTAAGAAAGAAGTCTTTCATTATTATGACTCTGCTTGCTCCAATATTAATGGCGGCTATATTTACTGTACCTACCCTGATAATGATGAATCAGAGTGGTGAATTTAAAAAAATTGCAGTTGTCGAAGACAATTCAACACTCTTTAAAGATGTCATAAAAAATACAAAAGATGCGGAGTTTGTATACCTGGAGAATACAAAAGTTGATGACATAAAGAAAACCTTCGAAAAATCAGGATACTATGGAATCCTTTATATATCTCCTGAACTGGTAAACACACCAAATGCGGTTTACCTGATTTCAAAAAATCAGCCACCCATAGGTCTCCTGCAATACATTGAAAATTCTCTTAAGAAGGAAATTGAACGTCAGAAGTTACTTGCCTACAAAATTGAAAACCTTGATGACATTATGAAAAATGTTGAAACAAGCGTTTCGGTGCAGACAAAAAAACTTGATGAGTTCGGAGTTGAGAAAGGTACAAGCACAGGTATATCTATGGCACTCGCATACCTGCTCGGATTTCTGATGTATATGCTGGTCTTCATTTTCGGAGCCCAGGTTATGAGAGGTGTTATTGAAGAAAAAACAAGCAGGGTTGTCGAGGTTATTATCTCATCCGTGAAACCGGTTCAGCTTATGATGGGTAAAATTATCGGCATAGCGCTTGTCGGCCTTACTCAATTTCTTATATGGATATTTCTTACCGTTGGACTCATTACAGTTCTTAAAACAACATTACTGCCAAAAACGGGGATGTCCGAAATAACTCAATCGATGCCACAGAATATGATGTCGGGAAATCAACAAGTCGAAGGATCAGTAAAAACTGTGGAAATGTCTCCCCAGGCCCTTGAATTTTCAAAGATGTTTGATAGTGCAATGAATCAACCATGGGGATTGATTATAGTATGTTTCGTCTTCTATTTCATTACCGGTTATCTTCTTTATGCATCTGTGTTTGCTGCGATCGGGTCTGCGGTGGACAATGAAACAGAAACCCAGCAATTCATGCTCCCTGTTACAATACCTATAATTTTAGGGCTCATGGTGGCAATGGGGACAATGCAGAATCCCGAAAGCTCCCTATCCTTCTGGTGTTCAATGATACCTCTTACCTCGCCGATCGTTATGATGGCAAGGATTCCATTCGGTGTACCCGGGTGGCAGATTGGTGTTTCCATGGTAATAATGCTGATCTCATTTGCTGCATTTGTCTGGATGGCTGCCAAGGTTTACAGAACTGGTATCCTGATGTATGGAAAGAAGACCTCCTGGAAAGAGATGTGGAAATGGCTAAGATATAGCGGATGAAAGACTATTTAATATGTAATATATATTATGTAATATGTATTATGTATTAAATGCGATAGGCGATGTATTTTGGAAAGCGGGAAAGGGAGAGTCTGCACGACCGAATGACTGCAAGACAATTTAACCGTATAACTCCGTGGTTAAAATAGAGTTAATATAAATGTAAAAAGGCAAAAGTAATGTCAAGGATACTGGTAATTGATGATGAGAGAGCTATCAGGAATACGCTGAAGGAGGTTCTTGAATATGAAAAGCATGAAGTTGATCTTGCGGAAGATGGTCCGAAGGGACTTGAAATGTTTTCAGCAAATTCATACGATATAGTTCTCTGCGATATCAAGATGGCAAAGATGGATGGGATTGAAGTCCTGGGTAGAATATCCGAAACATCATCAGATACACCGATCATAATGATATCTGGCCATGGTAACATAGACACGGCAGTTGAATCAATAAAAAAAGGCGCCTATGATTTCCTGGAGAAACCGCTTGATCTGAATAGGCTCCTCATCACAATTCGAAATGCCACCGATAAATCAAAGCTTATTACACAGACACAGGTCCTCAAGAATAAGGTGAGCAAAATGTATGATATTGTCGGTACCTCTGAGGCTATCGAAAAGGTAAAAAGTATGATCGACAAGGTTGCCACCACTGAAGCCAGAGTTCTGATAACCGGTTCAAACGGAACGGGCAAAGAGTTGGTAGCTCACCAGATACACGAAAAGAGCACCCGCTCGAAAGGTCCTTTCATAGAGGTCAACTGTGCTGCAATACCATCCGAACTTATTGAGAGTGAGCTATTTGGTCACGAAAAAGGTTCCTTTACGTCGGCCATTAAGCAACGGATAGGTAAGTTTGAGCAAGCTAACGGGGGAACTCTTTTTCTCGACGAGATTGGAGATATGAGCTTGTCAGCACAGGCAAAAGTACTAAGGGCACTGCAGGAAAATAAGATCACAAGGGTTGGCTCCGACAAGGATATTCATGTTAACGTAAGGGTGATCACTGCTACTAATAAGAACATAAAGAAAGAGATTGAAAATAACGGATTCCGTGAAGATCTGTATCACAGATTAAGCGTGATTCTTATTCATGTTCCATCACTGAATGAGAGGGTCGAAGATATACCTCTTCTTGCAGAACATTTTAATAGTCTGATTTGCAATGAATACGGTATGTGCAAAAAAGACATTAAAGAGAATGCAATAAAAGAACTTCAGAAAATAGAATGGACCGGAAATATCAGAGAATTCAGGAATGTTCTCGAAAGGTTGATCATCCTTTGCCCAACTGAGATTACAGGCAATGATGTCATGGCGTACGCCAAACCGGTTTCAGGCAATAATATATAATTAAGAAGATCTCCGGGCCTTATCTGAGGATCTCTGTGTCAGTTCTTATTTATTAGTTACACAGAGTTACACAGATGGTGCACAGAGGAACACAGAGAATTGAATTAAGGTTATGAATCGTATAGAAAAAGATAGTCTGGGAGAAAAACAAGTACCTGAAATGGCTCTTTACGGGATTCATTCCTTACGCGCAAAAGAGAACTTTCCCGCTAATACACTCTTTCCCGTTGAATGGTACAAAGCTGTCGGTGTCACAAAACTGGCCTGCTACCATACCTATAGAAAATTTATAACAGCTGCCAATGCGAAATTAGGGAAAGACCTTCCTTTCGGAATAATAAATGATCCAGTACTAAATGCCCTTTGCTCCGCTGCCAGGGAGGTAGCGGCCGGCAACCATTTTGAAAGTTTTATCATACCCGCTGTCCAGGGAGGTGCAGGAACAAGTATCAATATGAATATCAATGAGATAATCTCAAATATTGCTCTCCTGCAAACTGGACATAAATGCGGGGAATATGATTATATCGACCCTACAGAGGATGCAAATATTTACCAGTCAACCAATGATGTAATTCCGACTGCCCTAACAATAGCTGTGATGCAGTTGCTGCAAATACTGGAGGAAAAAATAAACTCGCTTCGACATAAAGTCGAGGAGTTTGAGAAAAATAACAGGGAGAAACTTCGTCCCGGATACACTCAGATGCAGGCTGCAGTACCATCTTCGTTCGGACTGCTTTTCAGCGCTTATAATGAAGCACTTTCCCGCGATTGGTGGAGAGTTTCTAAATGTTCCGAAAGAATAAAGCAGGTCAATCTCGGTGGAGGAGCAATTGGGACAGGATTGTCACTTCCGCGTTTTTTCATAATGGGGGTCGTTCCCGAATTAAGATTATTAACAGGATTGCCATTGGCCCACAGCGAAAATCTCCCCGATGCAACTTCAAATATGGATAAATGGGTCGAGATACATGCAACGTTGAAAGCACATGCAGTAAATCTCGAAAAAATAGTTTCGGACCTGCGGCTTTTGTCTTCGGATCTGGCTGGCATTAAAACTATTTCAATACCAGATCGACAGGTTGGGAGTTCAATAATGCCAGGAAAAGTCAATCCTGTTATACCCGAATTTGTCATTTCAGCAGCACACAAAATATATTCAAATGATGTCCTGATATCCTCTCTTAGCGGTCAGGGGACCCTCGAACTGAATGCATATCTGCCTGTAATCGGATGCTCTGTAATAGAGAGTATTAATCTGCTTATTTCATGCAATGACACCCTGCTTAACAATCTTTTTAATGGATTAATGACTAACGAATCTGCAGGTTATGAAGCGGTTATTAATAGTCCATCAGTAACAACTGCCTTAACACCCCTTATCGGATATCATAAGGCAGCCGGACTGGCTGAAATTATGAAAGATAAGAAGATAAATATCTTTAAAGCCAATGATATCCTGAATCTGATCGATGGGCAGAAACTCAAATCAATTCTTGAACCGGGAAACTTATTAAAGCTTGGTTTTTCTCTGGATGATTTAGAAAAATGACGTCGGGCGTCAGGCGCCAGAGTTATATTCTGCTAAGATCAGCGAGATCTGCCTTCACATTAAACTTAAGAGAGTTCATACATGCAAAAATTAGTTAATTTTGCATCAAATTTTCAGCAATGACAACCAAAGGGAGAGAGGCTAAACCACATATAGGCATTTACGGACGAAGGAATAACGGGAAGAGCAGCCTCATAAACAGTCTGGCTGGACAGGATATTTCAATAGTATCCGACCAGGCCGGCACAACCACTGATCCGGTAAAAAAATCATTTGAGATAACAGACTTCGGACCGGTAATTCTCGTAGATACAGCAGGTATAGATGACTCAGGTGAACTTGGCGATAAAAGAATAGAGCGCACAGTAAATACACTCAATATCATCGACCTTGCACTCCTGGTTGTAAATGACAATTCATGGGGGGAACATGAAGAGGAATTTATCAGAAAATTTAATGAATATGACATCCCATATATTGTAATCCATAGCAAATCCGATATTCAGGAGCCAACGGTAGAATTCAGAAAGAAAATTGAATTGAGGACAGGAACATCGCTTTTCGAATTTTCCTCAGTCGATAAAAGGAATTACGAAAAACTTATAACCATCATACGTAGTACAATTCCTGAACACTCATATAAAACCGCCACGCTTCTGGGGGATCTTATCAGCTATGGCGACATAGTTATTCTGATCACTCCGATCGATATTGAAGCTCCTGCCGGCAGGCTTATCCTTCCGCAGATACAGGCAATAAGGGATATCCTTGACAATGAGGCAGTCGCTATTGTATTAAAGGAAAGGGAGGTAGATGCTTTCCTGAAAAAAACGAAGATCAAACCTGCTCTTGCAATAACCGATTCTCAGGTATTCGTAAAAGCAGACGCATCAATTCCTGCAGATATTCCACTGACCAGTTTCAGTATAATGCTAGCTAGATATAAAGGCGATTTTGAGAATTATCTCAAAGGCACGCCAAAAATATCAACCCTCGAAGATGGTAACAGAGTACTACTTCTGGAATCATGTACTCATCATGTCTCCTGCGATGATATAGGAAGAACAAAGATTCCGCGTTGGATAACCAGTTTTACCGGGAAGAAGATCGAATTTGATGTAATTGCCGGTTTAGATGTATTGAAAAGACCGGTAACTGATTATTCTCTTGTAATACAATGCGGAGGTTGTATGATAACCAGAAGGCAGCTCCATAATAGGCTTCAGCCTGCAATCAAAGCAGGTGTTCCTGTTACCAATTATGGTATGGCAATCGCATATGTTCAGGGAATATATAACAGGGCAATTGCACCATTTGTAAAGGGAGAAAAAAACCAGAATACTTATTTGTAACTTCCTAAGTTAATCAATTCTAAATACTAATAAACAACCTGGAAACAGCAACAAGTAACCAGCAAAAGTTTCTAGAACCTGAAATAAATAAATGGAAGAACCTCAGTAGTCCTCATTTGGAATAATAGAACTGCTACCACCAATATGACAGCAAACTGTGCGACAAGTGGCGTTCTGATAAAAACTCCCCGGTATGACTCTTTAATTCGTTCAGGTAAAAAATGAATTGCATATGCGACAAGCATTAACAATAAAGCGTTGCTATATGCAGGAAGAACTGTCATATACGACCCTGGTGAAAAACTCTCAAAAATCTGTTTCAGCATTACTTTGACACTGTTGATATCGGGAGCCCTGAAAAAGATCCAGCAAAAATTGACAAACTGAAAAGTTATAAATACACCAATTATGCGACCGATCCATTTTAACCCTGATCGATGTTTAAAAACTGAATCCCATATCTTATTTACTACCAATCCAATACCATGAAGTCCGCCCCAGATAATAAACTTCAGTGAGGCTCCATGCCAAAGTCCGCCCAGAAGCATTGTAATCATCAGATTAAAATATGTCCTGATCTTCCCCTTCCTGTTTCCTCCTAAAGAAATATAGAGGTAGTCACGTAGCCATTGAGAAAGCGATATATGCCATCTCTTCCAGAATTCTGTAATGCTCGCAGCCTTGTAAGGAGAATTAAAGTTAACAGGTAATCTGAATCCAAGAATCAAGGCAACTCCTATGGCAATATCTGTATAACCTGAAAAGTCACAATAGATTTGCAATCCATAACCATAAATTGCCAGAAGGTTTTCAAATCCCGAATAAACAGAAGGGGCATCGAAGACCCGGTCTACAAGATTAAGGGCAATAAAATTCGAGATAATAATTTTTTTTATCAGTCCTTTGGATATCATATAAAGAGCATGGCTGAATTCGGGTCGTGATAGCTTGAACTCCCTGTAGATCTGAGGTATGAATACAGAAGCTCTTACAATAGGTCCGGCGACAAGATGCGGGAAAAAAGATACATAAAACCCAAAATCAATTATATTCCTCACAGGCTCCATCTTTTTCCTGTAGACATCTATGGTATAACTAAGTGACTGAAAGGTGAAAAACGATATTCCAACGGGAAGGATAATATTGTTTATGTTAAAATTTGTGCCGAGTACGGAATTTGACAAACCAGAAAGCATGTCATAAACCTTAAAACCGGTTCCGAACAGATCATTTATTGTGGTAATAATAAAACCAGTATACTTAAAATATCCCAGAAGGGCGAGGTTTGATGTTACGCTAAGCAGCACAAAAAATAATCTTCCTGATCTGTGCTTCGATTTATAAATCAAAAATCCGCAGGTATAATCGATTACTGTAACGAAAATCAGGATGACTAAAAACAGTCCGCCTGCTTTGTAGTAAAAGAAAAGACTTATCAGGAACAGGTATATATTCCTGAGAAGCAGTTTTTTATAAACAAGGCTGTAGCCAGCCAGAACAAAAAGAAAGAAAATCCAAAAGGCTGCTGTAGTAAAGACGAATGGTTTTTCCGGGTTGTAATTAAAGACTGAATTGACCAGTGAATGAAACAGGTTTGATTGACTACTTTCAATTTTTGGATTACCTATAATAATTTGTGGTGCAACGGGAATTACAGCCGGTGTACCAACTCTGAAAGCAGGTTGCTGCCTGATGGTTCTGTTCACAAAAAAAGAAGAAGTTAGCAGAGCCGAAAGGGAATCAGCACCGGTGTAGGTGAAATGAACATAGTCTTTTTGGGCAAGCGGGGGTTTCTTTTTCTCCCATCTAATAATTGATGATTTGCCACCCATAGCTTCATAAGAATTCCAGAAAATTACGCCGGCTTTATCTGTAGCCCTTTTCTGAGCAGCTATAATAGCAGGAATATTATTATACGATTTAATACTGTCACCTTCATTTATTGCCATATCGGTAACACCAATAACAAGGATGGGAGTTGATGGTGATACCTCCTGGAGCAGAGAGATTTGCCTAATCAGACCTTTTTGATAATATGAGTAATTTTCCCTTATATTTTTTACGATGTTTAAACCATATTGAAGGATGAACAGATCAGGAGACAATTTCTTAAATGACTCCTTCAGGTTTTCCTTACCCACCATAGTAAATTCAAGGCCGGCACTTCCTCTCTGAGGTATGTTGTCGACTTGAATCCCTTTCTCGCTTTCAATGCTTATTCCATAAATATCAGGGCTAACTCGGCCTTCAAATTCTATTGAAATCTCCTTTGCCCCAAATAAGTGACAACTGATCTCATTATAGCCATCCCCTCTCTTAAGTGTATCTGAGAAAAGTTTTTCCCCATCTCCCTTAATCTTTACTGAAACACTTCCATTTCTGTTCTCATAGAAAATTCTTAATATATCGTATGTCGCAGATGAACTGTCAGCGACATTCGATGGCCGGATCTCAACAAACGCTTTAACAGGCTCTGACAATATTTTTCCTTCAGGGAGATACCTGCAGATAGCCATGAAAGGGCCAAGATTTTTATGTGAAATCTCTCCTGTTTTGTATGAAAGATAATTATATCTCAACCAGTTTGAGGATGAATTCAGCCAGACTGATTTAGTATACATCACAGGCATCAGTGGTAATATTAAGCCAGGACCGGTCCCTCCTTTTTCTTTCCTTAATGAATGACGAAGATATGACGTTATACGGTCTCCTTCTATCTGTGAATCACCATAATAGATAATTCTTACCTGTCCATTGGAATACTTGATGGAATCAAGTACTCCCTGTAAGGGATTATCTGATATTTCCCCCGGTGATATATTTAAGGAATCTTCCGGGGAGTGGGTAGTAATACCAGTGATTGCATTGGTATCGGGAGAAACTCTTTTGGGAATATCGACACTTAGGATTCCTGACGAATCTGAAGAATAAAATTTAATTGTATCAGTCTTAACAGGCTTAATTATGTATTCAGGCGCATTGGCAGACGGTTCATCTTTTTGGTCATCCGATTTAATACTTTTTGAAATATCAGGTGATATAAATTCGGCTATCGAAGGGAAAAGATGGCTTGCAGGAATTATATAATGAAGACCAGTAAAACAGGCCAGAAAGATCAGTAATACCAGGAATGACCTCAGTGGGCGCATAAATTATAAAAGGTTCAACTCTTTTTCTTAATCTTGAGCTTCTGCCCCACCTTTATTTTACCTGGAGCTGAAATGTTATTCAACGCAAGTACCTGTGTTGTAGTAACATTGTCAAACATCTTCACAATATCCCAGATAGTATCGCCATTGCGAACTGTGTAGGTTATGTATTCACCATCGGTTTCCTCGGGGAACTCCTGCTGCAGTGGTTGAGCGTTTGTTACGGCCGCTTTTCCTACCATTGCCTGTTTCTCTGCAAATGACAATGTATTGATTTTTGAAAAGTATTCTGATTTTGAGGGATCGACATAAACAGCAAGCTTTTGGCCTACCCTGATATTATTCCTGTAAATATTATTCCAGTTTTTGAGATCTCCTACTCCTACTCTGTACCATGCGGAAATAAAACCAGGGTTGTCTCCATCTTTAACCGTATAAATTAACTTTGTTTTTCCCTTTATATCAGTTGTAATAAAAGATGACCGGGTTGGGTCTGCAATACGTGTCGCTTTGCTTAGATAAAGATCAGGTTTGTAAAGTCTTATGGTGTCAGAAAGATCAATGAAATCACCAAGGTGGTTCATTGGTAAAGTAAGAGATTGTGGTTTTGAAGTACCTGGTACTAAGCCTGTTTTATACTGCGGGTTTAAAGCCTGAAGTTCACCCAGCGGAATACCCATAACTTCAGAAATCTGAGCAAGATGCATGTCCTTGTTAACCATGATAGTGTCAGTGGCAACCGGAATATTCAGAGGTAACGGGACAATATTATGATCAGCATAATAATTTACAGCATAAGCTGCGGCAATATACTGTGGAATATAACCTCTGGTCTCTTTTGGCAGCCTGTAGTAGATATCCCAATAGTCTTTTTTATTACCTGATCTTTTGATTGCCTTGTTAACATTTCCGGGACCACAGTTATATGCTGCGATTACAAGAATCCAGTCATTATAAATCTGGTACAGGTCCTTAATATACTTAGCAGCCGCATGAGTAGCTTTTACCGGGTCTCTGCGTTCATCAACAACAGAGTTGATTGTAAGTCCGTACATCCTGCCGGTACTATACATGAACTGCCACATCCCTGTAGCACCTGATCGTCGGTTAGCAACACTTGGATTCAGTGCTGATTCGATTACTGCCATATACTTAAGTTCAGCAGGGAGACCATAGGAGTCAAAAACATCCTCAATCATGGGAAAATAATAATCTTTAAGCCCAAGGACGGCGGCAAATTTTTCTCTTTTCCTTATTGTGTAAACTTCAATATGATTTCTGATAATATTATTAAATGGCAGGCTGATTATTGAGTTGATCTTACTCAATCTATTAATATATACTGTGTCAGGACATTGCATTCCAACTGTATCACCCTGATTTTCAAGGAGATTATTTTTTATTGCAATTTTTACATACCATGTACTTACCAGGCTATCAAGGTCACGTGCTATCCTTTCACTGCTATTATCCGTTTTAATGATAATTGTATCCACATCAGAGGCAGCATTTACACTTATTATGGCTAAAAAGAAAGTTAACAGTACTGCTATAAATCTCATAGTTAAGGTAATTTTAAAAGTTTATTTTCAAATCAACACTCAATCCTGCACCCACATATCCTCCGGGTAATGCCATCTGTACCGGTACCAGTGTTAGATCAAGATTTGGACTCACATCGTAGTTGAATAAACTGGCGTCAACGTTGGCATCAAGAATGGAAATAAGATACCAACCAGCGATGCCAATATACGAAAGATCCCGATATCTTTTATAATAATCTACCAATCGCAATATTCCCTGCTGATAAAAAGCATAATTATCCTGTGTGGCTGTTTTGGGATATACGACCGGATCATATATTGATTGTGGGACATCGGGAGAAATAACCTTCAGGTAACTGTTGGTTTGTGGTATCTTATCCGTGAAATCCTGATAAGCTTTCAGATAGGTATTATAATTATTCCCATTGAACTTTATAAAATAGATAAGTGTGCCGAAACCAGCGTAAACAACAGGGATCTTCCATATTTTACGATTATAGATCTGACCAAGTCCGGGAAATGAGACGGCCATCATTGTTGCCTTAATAGTTTCCGGTTTAAACCTGTGTTTGACCGGACTGGCAACAGTGACTGAATCCTGTGCACAGATATTCTGCAGATAACAACAGAGCAGCAGGATAATTATTAACTGTATTTTATGAATATTCTTCACAATAAAAAATTACCGGTCTTTACATTCTAAAACCAGTATAACGGGTGGTAAAGATAATTATTTTCAGGAGTTAAGACGGTCAAATACTCCTAAAATACGTTCCATTTCTTCTGCTGATTCAAATGGAATAACAATCTTGCCTTTCCCTTTCTCGTTTATTCTGAAGTTAACTTTGGCTGAAAATATTTTGTTAAGGTGTTCTGACAGCTGATTGAAATCATTATTCAGCTTTTTCTTCTTTTCATTTTTTACAGGATCCTTGCCCTTTTCAGCCTGCAATTGCCTCACGAGATCTTCAGCCTGGCGAACTGATAGTTCTCCATCGATGATTTTATAATAAACACCGATCTGTTTCTTCGGATCATCAATATTTACAAGTGTCCTTGCATGACCCATCATCAGGTGTTTGTTCTTTATTCCCAATTGAATTTCAGCGGGTAATTTCAGAAGACGCAGATAATTTGTTACAGTTGATCTTTGCTTACCGACCCTGTCGCTCAATTGCTCCTGGGTTAATTTGCATTCCTCAATAAGCCGCTGGAAACTGATTGCTACTTCAACTGCATCGAGATCTTCCCTCTGGATATTTTCAACAAGTGCGAGCTCGAGCATTGCCTGGTCATCGGCAGTTCTCACATATGCCGGAACATGTGTTAGTCCAGCCAGCCGGGCAGCCCGTAATCTCCTCTCCCCCGCTATCAGCTGAAACCGTCCGTTTCCTACTTCACGAACAGTAAGCGGCTGTACAATCCCCAGTTTTCTGATAGAGTTTGAAAGATCTTCAAGCGCCTGTTCATCAAAACTGGTCCGGGGCTGAAAAGGGTTAGCTTCAATTGAATCAACTGAGATATCCAGGTTTGCTTCAACTTTTTTCTCAAGGACCTCCTTCTCAACTCCATCTATTAATGCACCAAGACCTCTGCCCAACGCATTTTTCTTTATCATATTCATTACTTTATCAGCTTATTGAAAAGTATCGTAATTACTGATTAACTTTTGCTTCATTCTTCCCGATCAGTTCTTTGGCAAGATTAAGATAATTGACTGTGCCTCTGGAGTCAACATCATACAGAATCGCAGGCTGACCAAAACTCGGAGCTTCAGATAACTTCACGTTTCTCTGTATAATTGTTTTAAAGACCATTTGCTGAAAATGCTTATTGACCTCATCAGCAACCTGGTTTGACAAACGGAGACGGGCATCATACATTGTTAAAAGGAATCCTTCAATCTCCAGTTCAGGATTAAGATTGTTCTGTATAATTTTTATGGTATTAAGAAGTTTGCCGAGCCCTTCGAGTGCAAAATATTCGCACTGAACCGGGATAATTACCGAATGTGATGCGGTGAGTGCATTCACCGTGAGA
>Ga0302164_10000476_pt1 | contig 13581 bp, 10 predicted proteins | sample I_Fen_E3_1_FD_193500 | JGI IMG/M metagenome (GOLD analysis project Ga0302164, IMG submission 193500) | Peat permafrost microbial communities from Stordalen Mire near Abisko, Sweden - I_Fen_E3_1 | ecosystem: Environmental > Terrestrial > Soil > Wetlands > Permafrost | place: Sweden: Abisko...
GTAGAGTGGGAGATCTACCCGAAGAGTGAATGGAATTACGGATTGCTGATAGATAAACAAAATATCACACTCGGATTGAAAATAAGCCAAAATACAATTGGCAGGTACCCTTTCGTTGATAAAGGCGACATGATATGGTCGGCGGATTCCGGAAAATATTTTCCTTCAACCTCCGAAGCGCCTCTTGTTATTACTGCAAGAGGAATAAGAATCCCGGAATGGACCATGAAGAATAACTCAGCAGACTTCCCTCCTTTGAGTCCTGTAAAACCTGAAGGAGATCCTGAAATTATTACTTTGGTACCATATGGATGTACCAGGTTAAGGATCACAGAATTCCCGGTGATGGATATAAAACTTATGGAGAATAAGTGAAGTGAAGTCCAGGGGATACACACCACTATATTCCTGAAAGGTTGCGCATTACAATGCAAATGTTGCTGTAATCCGGAATCACTGTTACCTACCAAAGGCAGCGATACATTCTGGTCAATAGATCGAGAAATCGACTGTCAGATTTATACTTAAAAAGGCGCCTTTCAGCGCCTTTTTGTGATCCCGGGGCGACTCGAACGCCCAACCAACAGAACCGGAATCTGTCATTCTATCCATTGAACTACGGGACCGGATCAATACCACAAAAGTATAACCAAAAGGCCGGTTTTACAACTAATTGATACAAGTTGGGTATTAATGCCTCCAATTAGTTTAATAAACTTCTGAATATCAATTACAAAGGCTTTTCAACACTCATAATCTGATGAACGATTGTGGTGCTGAGGTTTTTGTCTAAGAATTTATATTGCTCAAAGATTATATAAACATATTATACTTCTCTACGCCTTCCGGATTTCATCTTTCAAGCGTTGTATATGCCCACGACCAAGACCCTTAACTTCACAACCAAGCTGGAAATAACGCCGGATATTATCATCTGACAGTATTCCGAAGCAATCAATTATAGCAGCAGGATGACCAATCTTTTTTATCAGCTCATCAGGATCTAAATTAAGATATGCTTCATGTGGAACAGCAAAAATAACCGCTTCTGCATCCAGGAGAGCTTTATTCAGATCAGGTTCCACCCGAATCTCTTTTAATTTTTCCTGATTCCGGAAAAATTTCGCTTTGCTCTGACCTAAAGCCGGGTAAGTGTCCTGTTGCTCAAATTCCCACCAATGATCAACATAAGGATCGTGTACTCTGATTTCAGCTCCCATCTCAGCAAGCTTTCGAATAACAATTTCTGAACCACTATACCGGGTATCACCTACATCCTCGCGGTAAGCTGCACCGAGAACCAGGATATCAGCAGAGGCAATTGGCTGACCCATATTACGTAGTGCGTCACGCGTAAGATTGCCCACATGTAATCCGCGTGTATCGTTTATATCAATAGCTAAAGGTGTAATTTTGAAAATATCATCTTCAAAACCAAGTATATGCTTGTATGCCCAAACACCCAGGCCTCCGTCTTTTGGAAGACAATATCCTCCGATTCCGGGCCCCGGAAAGAGAATATTACTGTGCGTTGGTCGCATTTTGATAGCTTTTATTACTTTTATCAGATCTACTCCATTCCGTTCAGCATATAAACTCCATTCATCAAGAAAAGCCAGTATAGTGGCCCTGTAACTGTTTTCGACAATTTTGGCCGTTTCTGATTCTATTGGCCGATCCATAACCGTGAGGGGAAATTTTTCAGTATTCAATACTTCCTTTAAAAATTTTACCACCCGCTCTTTCGCTTCTTCATTGATTCCACTGCAAACCCGCCAAAAATCGCGTATACTGGCTACATAATTTCGTCCGGGCATAACTCTCTCATAACTATGGGCTAACAATGGATCGGATTTAATTCCTCTTTTTCTGAATATTTTTTTCATTATAGGATAGGCAACCTGTTCAGTTGTTCCCGGAGCTACAGTAGTCTCAATTAAAACGAGCGCGCCGGATGGAATATTCTCGGCAATAACGGCCAGGGAAGATTCAAGAGCAGCCATATCGGTATCTCCGTTACGTACATTCCCTAACTCTTCTTTTATATAATCACATTGAACATCAACGACTACAACATCAGCCAGTTTCAGAACATCATAAGTAAAGGTTGCCAGCAAGGTTTTTTTCTTGTTGACACAACGATCAATCATAGGATCCACTTCAGGATCTTCCGCTTTGACAGGAGAAATACCACGATTGAGTATAGGGATTTTCCAAAAACTCCGGGCGCTGGGACGCTGCATTCCAATTACAAATTTAGAAGGCTTGCCCTTTTTGTCAACAGTATCGGCGACAATTGCGGCCATAACTGCGCCAACAAATCCGACTCCCATCACGACAACAATTTCACGATTTTTTGCACGTTCCTGTTCAACACGTTTTTTAAGACTTACAAATTCCGTTTTATAATCCTCCGGTTTTGGTAACAGGAATTCTTCTCCGTCCGGACTGATGGATATGTTTTCTCTCATGATGTCTAACTGATTTTAGTTTAATATATATCACTTTTAAATAGTCCTAAATATACAAATTATACAACTTATTCGATTTTATTCTTTGATTTTAGTATTAATGAACTTATGAATATATGAATTAGTGATATTTGCTTAAGATTTTCTATTTTTGCCATCTTAAAATGAAGAAGTGCCTAAAATGCCTAAAATGTCTAAAGTGCCTAGAGTTTTAATAGCTAAAAAGTAATCTGGGGATGACTTAACTTAAGGCACTCCAGGCAATCTAGGCACTCTAGGCACTATTTGATAATAAGTTAATAATTTTCAAGATAAAGGTATATGGACTACAATTTCCATGAGATTGAAAAAAAGTGGCAGAAATACTGGGAGGATAATAAAACTTTCAGGACTCCGGAAGATCTGACCAATCCAAAAAAATGCTATATCCTCGACATGTTTCCATACCCTTCCGGATCGGGATTGCATGTCGGTCATCCGGAGGGATATACTGCCACAGATATTTTCAGCAGGCACAAGCGAATGAATGGATACAATGTTCTGCATCCGATGGGCTGGGATGCCTTCGGTTTGCCTGCAGAACAGTATGCAATTCAAACAGGTACCCATCCTTCAATTACTACCAAAAATAACTGCGACACTTTCAGAAGACAAATAAAAGAACTGGGACTCAGCTATGACTGGGAAAAGGAGATAAATACAACGGATCCGAAATATTTTAAATGGACCCAGTGGATATTCATAAGGCTATATAATACCTGGTTTGATGAAAAAATGCAGAAAGGCCGGCCCATTTCCGAACTGGTGATTCCGTCAGAATTAGATGGGAAAGAAAAATTAAAGTTTATTAATTCAAAAAGACTGGCATACTATGATAACGCTCAGGTATGGTGGTGTCCTCATTGTTGCACTGTCTGTGCGAATGAAGAGGTCCTCAATGACGGTTCTCACGAGAAATGCGGGAACAGAGTTGAAAAGAGAAATCTGAAACAATGGATGCTGCGTATCCCTCAATATGCTGAAAGGCTCTTAAAAGGAATTGATAAACTCGACTGGCCTGAAGGAATTAAAGATATGCAGCGCAACTGGATTGGCCGTTCAACAGGTGCTGAAGTGGATTTTGAGATCGATGGGCTGAACAGGAACCTTACGGTTTTCACGACCAGACCCGACACACTGTTTGGTGCTACATATATGGTAATTGCACCTGAACATGCTCTTATCGAAACAATTACAACTCAAGAGTGTAAGAATTCCGTAAATGATTATATAAAAGCCACATCTCTTAAATCGGACCTCGACAGAACTGATCTGGCAAAAGAAAAAACCGGAGTCTTCACAGGCCGGTATGCTATTAATCCTGTGAACAAAAAGCAGATCCCTATCTGGGTGGCTGATTATGTTTTAACCGGTTACGGAACCGGAGCAATTATGGCTGTTCCTGCTCACGATACACGGGACTTTGAATTCGCCCATAAGTTTAACCTGCCGATAGTCTGTATCCAGGATCCCGATGTTTCTGATCCTGACCAGAAAAAAAGAATACTGGAAGGAAGTGAATGCTGGACTGAAGATGGGAGATATATAAACTCATCCGATAAAACAACCGGAATAGATATAAACGGTCTTAATAAAGAAGCCGGAATTGGTCAGATTACAAACTGGCTCGTGTCTAAAAACCTTGGGACATCAAAAGTAAACTATAAAATTCGCGACTGGCTGTTCAGCAGGCAGAGATACTGGGGGGAACCATTTCCTGTTATTCATTGGGAAGACGGTGAAGTTGCAGTTATGAATGATAATGATTTGCCGCTTGAATTGCCCCAGCTGGAAAATTATCTTCCGTCAGAAACAGGAGAATCACCTCTCTCAAACTCCGAAGAATGGCTGAATGTAATTGACAAGAATGGCCGTAAAGGAAGAAGGGAAACAAATACAATGCCTCAGTGGGCAGGATCATGCTGGTATTATCTGAGGTTTATTGACCCGAAGAATGACTCTCTTATCTTTGACAAGGTAAAAGAAAAATACTGGATGCCGGTAGATCTTTATATCGGGGGTGCTGAACATGCTGTTCTTCATCTTTTATACAGCCGGTTCTGGCATAAGGTATTGTTTGATCTGGGTATAGTTTCAACTGATGAACCTTATCAGAGATTATTCAACCAGGGAATGATCCTCGCTTTCGCTTATGAAACGGAATCGGGCGCCAGAGTTTCAGGAGATTATGTTAAAGAGCATGATGGCAAATACTTTCATAAAGAGACCGGAGCTGAATTGAGGCAGATAGTTGCAAAAATGTCAAAATCCCTCAAGAATGTTGTTAATCCCGATGATGTAACATCGAAATACGGAGCCGATTCTTTAAGACTATATGAAATGTTTATGGGTCCTCTTGACGTCACCAAACCATGGGATGAAAAAGGGGTAAAAGGTGTTTTTGGATTTCTTGGAAGAACATTCAGATTTGTATCCAATCCTGAGAATATTTTTAACGGACAGGAAGATCCTGAAATTCTTAAGGGACTTCACCAGACTATAAAGAAGGTCGGATGGGATATTGAGAATCTCCATTTTAATACGGCTATCTCTGCAATGATGATCTTTCTGAATCTTGCAACAAAGAAGGGTAAGATCACATCAGATACAGCCGGAGTATTTACTAAGATTCTTTCACCCTTTGCACCACATGTCGCTGAAGAACTATGGCAAATCCTGGGCAATAATAAATCGCTTGCTTATGAACCATGGCCCCCTTTTAATGAGGAGTATCTGAAAGAAGACAGTTTTAGTTATCCTGTCTCATTCAATGGAAGGATGAGGTTTAACATTGAACTACCTGTAAGTCTAACAAAGGATGAGATCATTAAAATTGTTCTGGCTGATGAGAGATCACATAAATGGCTGGGAAATGCCACTCCTTCAAACATAATAGTGGTCCCAAACAGGATAGTTAACATCGTCTTTAAAGGTTGAAAAATCAGAAGTCGGAAGCAGGAATGATTTAAAATGGATTGACTTCGGACTTCAGACCCAAATCCGCGCCAGCACCACCAGAAATTTAAAAGTGAACAAAATTAATTTCATCTATACCGGTAAAGTGATGTTAATCCGTCTGAGAATTTCGATATATATATTATTTTCTTTTTTTTTCGTATCGTGTAATAATTCAAGGAAGCCATCTTCTGAAACGGAAACAGTCACAGCAGATACTATTGCAGGTAAGCAGGTTACCAGTCCTGTTTTTATGTACGGGATCCCGGTTGATTCTTTTGATCTATTAACGGGTAACATTAAAAGAAACGGGTTTCTTTCTGAAATCCTTCTGAAACATGGGGTCACCATGCAGGAGATCGATCAGGTCATCAGGAGCTCGAAAACTGTTTTTGACGTAAGAAAAATCCGGTCAGGCAATAATTATATCTTATTCTGTGACAGAGATAGTATGGCAAGGGCAAGATACCTTGTTTACGAACATGATCCTACGACTTGTTACGTTTTCAGTTTTAATGATTCATTAAATATTACTCCATTCCGGAAAAAAATAATAAGTGAAATCAAGTATTCATCGGGCACAATAGAAACCTCACTCTGGGATGCAATGATCAATGGCGGAATGCAACCGGCATTAGTCGGAGACATGTCTGAAATTTTCGCATGGACAGTTGACTTTTTCGGATTGCAGAAAGGAGACAATTTCAAGGTTATTTATGAAGAGTTTTTCATTGACGGGAAATCATTTGGCACTGGGCGGATCTATGGAGCTCAGTTTAACAGAACAGGCTCATCAATAACTGCCATCCCGTTTATTCAGGATGGGAAAGAATCATATTTTGATATCAATGGCAACAGTCTCAGAAAAGCATTTCTCAAAGCCCCTCTTCAATTTTCAAGAATCAGTTCCCACTTTTCGTCAGCAAGAATGCATCCCATACTGAGGATAGTCAGGCCTCATTACGGCGTCGATTATGCTGCGCCTGTAGGCACTCCTGTGCATGCAATTGGTGATGGCAGGATTATTTCAGCCACCGATGGCGGCGGAGAAGGTAAAATGGTAAGGATACAACACAACAGTGTGTATGCCACAGCTTATATGCATCTGAGCCGGTTTGGAGATGGAATCAGAGCAGGAGCCTTTGTTAAACAGAAAGATATTATAGGTTATGTAGGGACCAGCGGACTTTCCACAGGCCCTCATCTTGATTTCAGGTTTTATATGAACGGAACTCCTGTTGATCCTCTGAAAGTTGATGCGCCTCCGGTAGAACCAATATCAGAAGAGAACAAAGTGAAGTTTGAGAAAATCAAAACTGTGGTATTAAGCCTCATCGGGACCTTTGAATGAGAAATCCGGTAACTTTACAACCAGATCCTCAATGATTTTTGGATAATGCAGATATTCAAGACTATGAACTTTTTCAGCAAGTGAAGCCGGAGTATCAGAGGGATCAACTTTGACGCGTGTCTGAAAAATAATATCTCCCTTATCATAGAATTTATTGACATAGTGTATGGTAATTCCAGATTCTTTGTCCTTATTGGTTAAAACCGTCTTATGAACAATCTCACCGTACATTCCTTTTCCGCCATAAGCAGGTAATAATGCCGGATGGATATTTATTATTCTCCCGGCATATTGTTCGATGATATTCTCCGGAACAAGCCACAGAAATCCTGCCAGGACAATAAAGTCAATTTTATAGAGCATAAGATATCTCAGCACTTTACCTGTGACATAAAATTCTTTATGTTCGAAAAAAACTGTCCGTATATTATTCTCTTCAGCCCTTTTTAGAACCTGCGCTTGACGCTTATTCGACAAAACCAGACTCACTTTAGCGGTATTTTTGTTCGAAAAGTATTTAATTATGTTTTCAGCATTGGTGCCAGTGCCGGAGGCTAAAATTGCGATGTTCCTCATATTGTGATAATTAGCATATTGGTCAACTATTTTTAATAATCGATTAAAGTAAGATTATTTTTCTAATTATCAACACATTAAACTGTTTCGTAAATAAAAAAACATCAAAACTCTTGAAAAATATGGTACAAATATATTTCTTTGCATGGTTCAAAAATTAATATTAATTAAAATTTATTACTATGTCGGACATTGCCACAAGAGTAAAGGAAATAATAGTTGATAAACTTGGAGTAGACGAATCAGAAGTAACTCCTGAAGCAAGTTTCACCAATGATTTAGGTGCAGACTCTCTTGATACTGTTGAGTTAATCATGGAGTTTGAAAAAGAATTCAATATTGGAATTCCCGACGATCAGGCAGAAACCATCGGCACAGTTGGTGATGCTATCAAGTACATTGAGGAAAATGCAAAATAATTTGCATTTTTAAAAAGCCATTTATGAGAAGAGTTGTAGTAACAGGACTAGGAGCCTTAACTCCTTTAGGTAATAATTTGCATGAATATTGGGAAGGACTAAAAAACGGTATCAGCGGGTCAGTGATGATCACTCGTTTCAATACTGAAAAGTTCAAAACCAAGTTTGCGTGTGAATTAAAAGGCTACGACTCCAAAACATATTTTGACAGAAAAGAAGCCAATAAACTGGATTTATACTCCCAGTATGCTCTTATTGCCACTGATGAAGCAATTACGGATTCAGGCCTTAACCTTGATAAAATTAACAAGGAGAGAGTTGGTGTAATATGGGCTTCAGGGATCGGTGGAATTGAAACCTTCTACCTGGCCATAAAAGATTATGTTCTTGGCGATGGGACTCCCCGGTTCAGTCCTTTTTTTATACCCAAGATGATTGGAGATATTGCTGCAGGATCAATATCAATAAAATATGGGTTCATGGGGCCAAACTTTGCCACAGTGTCAGCTTGTGCCTCTTCAACCAATGCAATTATAGATGCTATAAACTACATTCGCTGGGGGAAAGCAGATATTTTTGTTACTGGCGGATCGGAAGCCAGTATTAATGAACCGGGGATTGGCGGATTTAATGCACTTCAGGCACTCTCTACAAACAATGCTGAATTCACCACTGCATCACGTCCCTTTGATCAGACCCGAGACGGATTTGTTTTGGGAGAAGGCGCCGGGGCATTGATAGTTGAGGAGTATGAACATGCTAAAGCCAGAGGTGCGAAAATATATGCTGAACTAGTTGGCACCGGGCTGACAGCTGATGCATATCACCTGACAGCTCCTCATCCTGAAGGGCTTGGAGCCAGAAATGTAATGAAGCTTGCAGTCGCTGATGCTGACCTGAAAATTGAAGATGTTGATTATATCAATGTACACGGAACATCCACTCCGCTCGGGGATGTCTCTGAAACAAAAGCTATTTTAAGCGTTTTTGGCGAACATTCATATAAGCTTAATATCAGTTCTACGAAATCAATGACGGGCCATCTTCTGGGAGCTGCCGGAGCTATTGAAGCCATTGCTGCTATAATGTCAGTTGTTCATGATATTATTCCTCCGACAATAAACTACAAAGTACCTGATCCCGGCATTGATCAGAACCTGAATTTAACACTCAACAAAGCGCAACACAGAAAAGTTAATATAGCCATAAGCAATACATTCGGATTTGGTGGTCATAATGCTTCCGTTGTTGTAAAAAAAGCTGAAGTTTAGTGTTTATATTCCGCAGAAGAATAAATGGTACCTATTTGCTTGATAAACGGGAATTCAGTTCCCGTTTAAAAAAGATTCTGGGCTTCAATCCCGGAAATCTGGAATTATACGAGATAGCATTTATACACAGGTCAGCAACCTTTACCCTTCCCAATGGTAAAAAAGTGAATAATGAAAGACTAGAGTACCTGGGCGATGCAGTACTTGATGCAATTCTTTCAGATTATCTTTTTGAAAAATTCCCTGATGCCAATGAAGGATTTCTGACAAAAATCCGGTCTCGGATCGTTAATCGCGACGTACTTAATCAACTCGCTGTATCCATGGGTATTAATAAGATTCTGATAAGCAAAATCAGCTCCTCGCATCTTACAAAAAATCTGTATGGCGACGCTTTCGAAGCGCTCATCGGATCGGTATTTCTTGATAAAGGCTTCAAAAAGACAAAAAAACTTTTTATAAATAACGTCCTCAATAAATACCTTGATTTTAATTTGATAGTTAAAACCGATTCAGATTATAAAAGCCTGGTTTTTGAATGGGTCCAGAAGCATAAATCAAACCTGATCTTCACGTACAATGAAGAATACGATTTTATTATGAAAAAGTCAGTATTCTCAACAACATTGTTTATTGACAAGGAGGAGTTCGGAGTAGGCCAGGGTTCTTCAAAAAAAGAGGCCGAACAGGAAGCGGCAAATCAGGCATGGAAGAGATTAAAAGATAATTTCACAGGCTAGGAATGCATATCTCTTTTTTTTCTAACTTTATCAGTTTCAGTATGGGAAAATGAAGAGTACTCAAAAGGTCACACGGGTAAAACTAAATATTGAACAGAATAATTATTACATCCTGCTGGGTCTTGTATCTGCTGAACCCGATTACAAACTCTCTCTCACGTTAAATAAAAAGTTCGGAATTTTTCTTAAAAACATACCTTCTCTCAGGCTCTCCGGGAATAGTAATACAGAAGTCATATTCAGCAGATATTCAAATAATGCTGATAATGAGGATTTTGTTATAGAACTGGTTTCAAACCGTTCTGGCAAAAACTATCTACTTAATAAACTTAAAAACATCGATTACCTGTTACAAATTCAGATTTCTGAAAATGAGTCCGATATAAATAATTTTACTTCTCGTCTCAGAGAAATAGACACTATTACTGCAGTTTTTAATATCGATATCAATACAATTAAGGATAAAAATTTACATTACCTAATGCATTAGAGTATGGAAAATTTATATCAAAATTTGTCAGAAAAGGAGTTTTCACGTGGCAGTAAAACCCTTTTATGGAGTTTCGCGGCGTTATTCTTCCTTGCCGGGATATACGTTTTATTTGTAAGCCTCGTTTTAGGGCAAAAGAGCATTCCGGCCATCCTTTCAATAGCTCCCTTCGGAATCAGTCTGATAGTGTTCATAATCGCGGCTACAGCTACTTTTAAAGGTACTGATTTGTATTTCTCCATCGATGCGGAAAAGATAGAGTACAAGTTCGGTATTATAAGACCAGTTATCCATTCATTTAAATGGATTAATATAAATGAACTTGTTATGCCAAGCAGGCAGAAGAAGGTTAAGCTTATTTTTAAAGACGGCTCCTCATTTGTTATAAATCTCATCTGGATTCAGAGAAAGAAATCGAGTTCCATCAGAAAACATATTTACCATGTAGCAAGAGAAAAGGATCTGAATGTCAGAAAGGTTCTAAACATCTAAAAAAAATTGGTTTTTTTCTATACTATTCTTCAATTCCCAGTTGCTTTGCAAACCGGGGAAGGGGATTACTCAATAAAAAAGAAGTGGGCCGCCAGAATAGCGACCCACTGTTTTGATAACCCTAAAACTAACCTAACCTATGAAAAAAACCTCTATCTTTTATAAATCAAATATCGTGCCAAATCCTTTACAAATATATTACTCATTACTGGAATAAAAAAATGATTTTGGCTAAATACCTGAATATTAACAATACTTTAATGAAATGTTAAATAAAAAAAAGTGCCTAAAGTGACTAAAGTGCCTAGAATGCCTAGAGTTGGATCACTTCTGTCAAATTATCTAATCTTAAAAATTCAGGTACTTTACACTCCTGGAACCCTCAATAATGTTAATTCAGGTGGTTATCTTATAACTTTAGGCACTTTAGGCACTTCTCACTGTTAAAGAAAGTTAAAGTGCGGCAATATTACTTATATACAAGTACTTTTGTGATCGTATGAAGAAGACAACTATTGCATTACTGGCTATCTTTTTCTTTCTGGCTATTTCTGGTCTGATTCTTATTCAATTATACTGGATCCGCAATGCGATTGCTATTACCGATCAGCAATTCCGGTACCTGGCAAATAAAGCGCTTGAATCCGTTGTCCTTGATCTTGAAGAGAAGGAACTAATAAAAAACATAGTCGAAGATATTGACCCGGCCTCAACTGATTCAGTCACAGCAATAGTTCCGAAAAATTCACCGCTTGCCAGAAAGCTCCAGGGATATCAGCCAAATACAGCGCTACTGGAAATGTATGGCTTAAACAGACCGGGAGAACCTATTGCCATAACAAGTTCAGGTCATAAGATCTTCATTTCATCGGAAATTGTGTCTCCCTTCACTACTGATGAGACAACTGAGCCATCGCCTCAGATCATAAATTCAGAAATAACAGGCAGGGTGTCAAATAAAATAGTTTTCCTGGAGAAAATTATGGAGAAGATTCTACGCAACACACCAGATATCAGAGAAAGGATTAATCCTGAAAAACTCAGGGAAGAACTCAGAACTGCACTTAATAATGTAGGCATATATCTCGATTTTGAATTTTCAATCCGCTCGGGACAGTTCGGGAATATCTGGAATACACCTGGATTTAAAGATAAACCGGGAACAAATAAATTCATAATTCAGCTATTCCCAAATGATCCGGTTCCGAGTCAGAATCAGATAGTGCTCTATTGTCTTCAGGAACAACAATATAAGTTTGAGAAAATCGGGAATCTTGGATTTATGTCACTGCTCTTTACGCTTCTGTTACTCATCCTTTCTGCTGGCACATTCATTGTTATTTTCCGGCAGAAGAAAATTTCCGAAATAAGGAGCGATTTCATCAATAATATGACTCATGAGCTTAAAACGCCGATATCAACCATTTCTCTGGCGTCCCAGATGATGGCTGATAAATCAATACCTGAGAAAGATAAAAATATAGATAGCCTTGCAAAAGTGATCTCTGATGAGAGCATGAGACTAAAATTTCAGGTAGAAAAAGTGCTTCAGATGGCTATTTTCGAAAGAATGAAGATGAAGCTCAGTCTTGTTGAAATGGATGTCCATAGTATTATAGAAAAGGCTGTCGATAATTTTACCCTTCAGATATCTAACCGGACCGGAATTATAAATACCGATCTTCAGGCGCAGAAATCAGTTGTATTTATTGATGAAATTCATCTCCTGAACTCAATCTCGAACCTGATTGATAATGCAATTAAATACTCAAAAGGAAATCCTGTAATAACAATTTCCACCAGGAATAATAAAAAAGGGCTTATTATTATGATTGAGGATAATGGTATTGGCATCAGCAAGGAAAACCTGAAAAGAATTTTCGACAAATTTTTCCGTGTTCATTCAGGAAACGTTCACAACGTGAAAGGCTTTGGTCTGGGATTAAGCTATGTTAAGAAAATCATTGAAGAACATAATGGATCAATAAAGGTTGAAAGCCAGATGAATAAGGGAACCAGGTTTATTCTGTTTCTTCCGCAGAACCGATTAAGAGGATATTCATTTAAAGAAAGAAAAATCTGGCGTAAATAAGCAATTAATGCTGGCACCCTGATAAACAATTATAGCGTTTAAACTAAAATTAAGAGCAATGAATAATATAAGAATACTGCTTGCAGAAGATGACAATAATCTTGGGATTTTATTAAGGAACTATCTTACTGCTAAAAACTATGAGACGGAACTTTTTGTTAACGGGAACCTGGCTCTTGAGGCATTCTCTAACGGGTCGTTTGGTCTTTGTATTCTTGATATTATGATGCCCGAAATGGATGGGCTTACTCTTGCGAGAGAAATACGCCTGTCAAATCCTGATATACCTGTCATATTCCTTACTGCAAAGAACCAGAAAGAAGACATAATAGACGGTTTCAAATCAGGAGCTGACGATTACATCACAAAACCATTTTCAATGGAAGAGCTTTTATACAGAATCGAAGCAATTCTGAGAAGAACAATTAACCCCGGAGCAAACAAAAAAGATGATTCCTATTCAATCGGAGGGTATTCATTTGATCCGTTAAAGCAGATACTGGCTTATAACAATGAAAATATAAAACTCACCACCAAGGAATCTGAGTTGCTTGAGCTGCTATGCCGCCATGGGAATGAGATACTTGAGAGGAACTACGCTCTTAAAACCATATGGATCGATGATAATTATTTCAATGCCAGAAGTATGGATGTTTATATAACCCGACTCAGAAAATATCTCCGG
>Ga0302164_10000477_pt1 | contig 13579 bp, 10 predicted proteins | sample I_Fen_E3_1_FD_193500 | JGI IMG/M metagenome (GOLD analysis project Ga0302164, IMG submission 193500) | Peat permafrost microbial communities from Stordalen Mire near Abisko, Sweden - I_Fen_E3_1 | ecosystem: Environmental > Terrestrial > Soil > Wetlands > Permafrost | place: Sweden: Abisko...
ATGAAGTTGTTTTAGCAGCGACTTGTGGCTTATTAGTTCCCCGTCTTTGGTCAGATCGCCTGAAATTAATACCAGGTCGGGTTTTTCTACTAATAATTTGTGAAGGATTTCTTTTAGGATAGCGCCGCTTTCAGCCAGTAATTTAGGATCCTGCATCAGGTACATCTGGAATGCACTGCCGTCTGCCTTAAGCAATGAGGGGTCCATGTAGTGCAAGTCGGAAAGTACTGCAATCTTCACAGTTTTAGGATTAAAAATAAAGTTGTCATTTACGCAGTTAGAGATTGGCTGCATGCGGAATTCCTGGTCCTCTTTGTTACAGGCAACAATTGCGAGTAACATCAAAATGGGAACAATAATTCTAAGTTTTTTCATAGAAATCATTTTTAGTCTGTCTACTCTTTTAGCTTTTCGACATTCGCTCCTTACTCTTTAAAGGATTTTCAGGTATCTCCTAAAGATTTATTTTTTACGTTTAGTCCAGTTATTTGAGGCTAAATCAATGAAATCTCATAACTGGAAAGGAATTTCAATAATCGGGCCAATCTGAATAACAATAAGATAAACAGTTACTTATGGTTATAAATGAGCTAAATTTGAATTAATGATGTAGCGATTTGCTACAATGCAATGATTCAGAATGCTACACTAATTACCGTAACTAAAATCTCAGAATTAACATTCAGAATCAATTTGATTCAGAAATTATAAGTTAATGTTATTCCCGGACAGGAAGCTCGTGTATATCTGTTTAAAATTAATGATGGTGAGATTCTCAGTGAACCGGTATTCGGATAATTTTTATTGAGGATTGATTTTATCCTTCCTATCCGGCCCAGATAAACTATACCCGCTATTGTTCCTCCGATCGCTATCCCAATGCCAGTTATCATACCAATTTCATTTACTCCTTTGTCACCAATTAATTGTTCAAAATCAGATGGATCCTCATTCATCCCTGGTTGAATGAATTTAAAGATAAGGAAGATAACTCCTCCTGTACCGGCAATTCCACCAGCAATTAGAAGATTCTTTTTTGATTTTAACAGTGATTCCTCAAGCTGACTCTGTGAAAGAAAATTAATGTCAGTAACCTGATACTTTTTTACATACCATTGCCCTGATGAATTGATAAGTGAGATTAGCAATAGAAATGTCGATATAATTATTTTTTTCATTTTGCACAATTAAGAATATTTTATACCTAAGAAATTTTAGAATAAAGCAATAAAAGATTTTCGGACGAGCTAAAAAATCTTACTGCCAAATGAACCTGAAATATCTAGTTCGAACCAAGGAGAACCACAAATCCAAGTTTAAAGCCTAAAGTTCCCTGTACGGTTCTTTCATCATTCGGGTTATTTTGTTTGGCCTTTTCAGACATTGAATTATAACCAGCCATAAAATCAAATGTTACTTTTTCGCCAAGCTTAACAGCTAAACCGGCTCCGCCGCCAAACGAGCTCATGCTGCTCTTACTTGAACTACTGTAACCAGGTTCTTCATACTTCTCATTTACGGACCCAAATAAACTACTTACTTCAAAGAATGGCATAACCTTGCTTCCGGGAATATAGTACCGCACAAATGGTCCCAGACCGAAAGAAGACATAGTGCTTTTCCCGCCACTCTTAGGTTTATCTATGGAAGTTCCAATACACAAATTCAAACCCAGAGCCAGATTATTAAAGAAAAAATATCCAAACTTAGGTAAGAGATTTAAGGTCGTTACCTTTAGAACGTCTGGATCTACATTAGTTCCTGCGTTTGCTTTGTATTTTATGCTGGAAAATCCCAGGCTCATCAGGTCGGAACCAAAATTGATGTAGCTAAATGAGGTTGAAACACCAATCAATGATCTGCCCTTGTTTACCTGTGCTTCAGCTGCTGATACAGCCAGAAAGCACAATACTGTAATTAACATAATTGATTTTTTCATTGTACGATAAGTTATATTTTGCTTACTCTTTAGTTTTTCAGCATTCACTCCCTACTCTTTAAAGGATTTTCAGGTAGCTCCCTATAAGTTTTTTGTATCAGTATATAAATTTAGTTCAACATTGGGACATTTGTTTTCAGCCTGCCCCGGATTCTCCGGAAAATATCTTTGATATCGGGACCGGTGATAGTCAGTCCGTGGTTTTTTAATCCTACCTCTGTTCTTTCAGGTGAAGATGTCTTTTTCAGGAGTTTAACAACATTTTCAGCCAGTTCCCATGTACCGCACGGATAGCTTTGAGTAGTACACAGAACATCATCAATCCAGGCATGGACATGAACTATTGCACCAGTCTCTGGAAATTCCCTGTAAATCAGATAATGTTCAATGGCATCGACTGAAACTCTGATTCTTGGATCATATCCAGGTGGGACTGAAACAAGCATCTCACCGCTTTCTTTGTCAAAGCCTTTGACCAGGAGCATATCTTTTCCGATTCCTTTCAGGTTTGATTTGTCAACTCCGCGGGCAGTCATCCAGTAGGAGGTAACTCCAAGGTTATGGTTCTTATTCCTGATACTGAGATTACCGTAGCTTAGTCCTTTAATCTGATAAAGTCTGTACAACTGATCAATAAGATCCTTGTCCAGTAATTCTATCAATGGAAATGGTGCCGGCAGAACCCCGAGATTGTGCAGTACCCTTCCAAAAGCTTTTAAATCTTCAACTTCAGGAATTATTTCATTTTCCTCCAGAATAAGATCATTAAAAAGTTTGTTCCTTAATACAAAATGAGAACTGATAACAGGGTACATGTATTTGTACATACTATCAGGATCATAATTGAATTCAGTGAACCCGACCTCCGGAGTAATACTGTAAGCTTTTGGACGCTCTTTTCCCTCCTGCAGGGAAATACAAAAGAGTATATTGGATATGCTCTTCACTAATGCCACATAACATGATGCTTTTAGATCAGGTATGGGATCTTTGACCAAAGTAACGGAAACTACCATTTCTTCCTGACTTTTCCTCCTGAATGCTTTAGGAGATTCTAAATCAATTATATTAAGGACGAAATTGGAGTTTTCATTTGATGATACCTGTTCATTACCTTTTTTTACAATTACCCCGGTTAAATTATTGCACAGGTACAAAAGATCGGGACAATTAGACACTCTGTTAACTTTAAATTTCATAGCTAAAGAATTTAAATTTGACTTTGACATTAAAGAGTATCAAGAGATATCATATGGATAAATGACTCTCTCTCTCTGAGAAGACTATGCCGGCCGTTAATAGCGGAAACGATCGCCGGCCGGGGAAAGCCAAAAGACGATTCCCATGAAGTGAAATATGCTCCGCTGTCAAGGATAGCCAGTATCTCGCCGGCAGCAACTTTTGGCATTTTTTTATTTCTATATACCACATCGGCAGAAAAACAGCCAGGCCCGGTAATTGTGACCTTTTCTGAAGCTTCCCTCCGGATATTATTACATAAAACTACTTCATGATGTTCATAATAGGTAGGCATGGTTAATGTTCCGATTCCGGCATCTGCAACAAGCCATTTTTTCAAACCTTTCCGATCTTTTACCTGATGTATCTTTAATAACAATGCCTGATTCGGACCTGTTATACACCTCCCGGGTTCCAGGATCAGCTCAGGGACTTTCTTATTTCCATATAGAGAAAGAATGCCTTTCGTAACAGAATCGGCAAAATGTGCAAAGGATATTTTACTGTTTGACTTTCTGCCTGAATAAAGAAGATCAAATGCCTGATACATCAATAATTCCAGAGTTGTCATCTCGCGTGAGTTGGGTACTCCCAATCCACCTCCGATATCCAGTACATCAACATTGAACCCCGCTTTTTCTGTATCCTTCAGAATCTTTTTGAGCCCGGTAAGTGCTTTTCTGTAATCATCTGTATCCTGGATCCCGGAACCGATGTGGAAATGATACCCTCTGAATCTGATTTGCTTCATTTTTTTGATCTTTTCCAATGCATGCATGACCTCGCCACCTTTCAGATCCATGCCGAAAGGAGAACCGGTGCGGCTGCCAGCTGCACTTCCGTTATTCATTCCGGAAGGAACAAAATCAGGATTGATCCTGAACAGGACTTCAGCACTCCTGTTAAGATCAATACAAATGCGATCAATCTTTTCCAGCTCAAAAAGCGAGTCAACATTTATGAATCTGATATTATTTTCAAGACAAGCTGCAATCAGCCTGTCTGTTTTATACGGCCCGTTGACAATTATATCCTTACCGTTATATCCTAATTTAAGTGCAAGCATTAACTCGAACTCACTCATTACTTCAGCTTTGATCCCTGCATCCTTTATTATTTTTATAATACCCGGAACGGGGTTACATTTAAAAGCATAATGAACAGATATCTTTCCGGGGTATCTTAATTTTATAGTTTCCAGAAAAGAATAAGCTGTTGTTCTGAGTCTGGTTTCATCTACCACATGAAGAGGTGTTTCATAAATTCCGGCGAGATCAATAGTATTGCAACCTCCTATTATGAGCTCTCCCAGGTTGTTCGCACTTAGTCCCAAATCCTTGATCAACTCATTCTGTATCCTCTTTTTTCCTGACATATTCTGAGATTATAATGGTTTTGAAAAAATAGCAAAGTGCTTACCGGGACTCATCTCTAATAAGCTGGAAAGACTAATACCCAGGTTTTCATCTGAAATCCATGTTGTGGATATTGCAGAATAATTCCTGAATATTTTAACTGCAGATTTCAGGATCATCGCGAACACTCTTTTATTCCTGAACTCTTTTTTTATTCCGGCAGTAAAGATTATCAGTTCTTTAAGTTTCCTTCTCTTCCACAAAAAAACAGGAAGATTCCAGGGCTTAATTCTTCCATTATAGGATCTGAAAAGGCTGTTGATGTTTAGAACCAGTTGGGCTGCTCCAACCGGTATTCCCCTGTATTCTGCAATCAGAATCAGGCTCGGTTTGGTAACCATAAACATATATTTTGCCGAAAACAGATATTCCTGAAATAAAAGAGGGAGGAAATATTTATTCTCCCTGAAGGCATCATTATTTATATCCCGTAATATCTCAAGATCCCTCTTAAACCGGAAGATATTGAACTTTCTTATGGTAATGTCGCAGCTGGAAACCTCCTTTTTTGAGTTCTTGTATTTTTTTGATAAGGTCGATGAAATGTTTTTATTGATCCTGGTATGAAATATGTTTGATTCAGAGAAACCGGCATGCATAAGCAATGCAGGATAATATGAAGGATTATAGGTTTCAAAGAAGACAGGAGCAGAATTGAAATTGTCGGTTAATATACCAAGCTCTGAATAATGATTTGGATTAAAGGGTCCTTCAAGATATTCTGCACCCGAAGCCTTACTGTCTGCTTCGATTTTATTAAAAAGACACCTTACGGCATTATTATCGTTAATTGATTCAAAAAATCCAAAAAAGGCTGACTTCTTATTCCACTTTTGCCAGTTAAGGTAGTTTATTACCATTATTGATCGGGATACTGGTCTCCCATTGGAATAGCAAACGTACATTTTTAAAGTAGCATATACAAAATATGGATTTTTCAGAGGATCGAGTACTCTCCTTATTTCAGATTGCTGAGGTGCAATCCAGTTTGGATCACCCTTGTAGATTACCGACGGGATGGATAAAAAATCATCAATTCCCTCATGTACCGTTATTTCCTTAACTAAGAATGACATAAACTCTTTTTTATTCGTTCTACTACATATGCTTTATATATAAAAGAGCGATCTTTTGTCCAAAGCTCAAGTGATAATTTCGCATCGGGAATGATCTGATCTGCAAATATTTCAGGACGGTTCCTGGTGACAATGTGATTGCGATAGGTAATTACTGCTCCGTCTTTTGCAATTCTCATTGTCTCCAGCAGAAGAAGAGTAAACTCCTCCATAGACATCCATTCAAAAATGTTCGTGAAATTGAATTTTGAAATTGTATTTCCGGGAAGAGATCTGAGATATTCATGGCAGCCGGAGTTAATTGTTTTAATCCGGTCCGTGCGATCACGGATAAGTTCGTAATTTTCCTTTTTCAGATATGGTGGTAAGTAATCAATGAAATAATTTCCTGAAAGGATATAGGCAAGAAAATAGTTTTCTTTAGCAGAGAGCTCTGTCACTGCTCTTCTGACAGCTGAGCGATAGTACTTTTCGAAAGAGAATGAGGGCTCAAGATACTTGTAGAATGCCTTATCGAACAGCATACTGGCAAAAGCACGGCTTAAAAAAATCCGGCAAAACAGCTTCCATTTGAAATTGTCCCACTTCTTTTGAAATAAAATTCTCTGTTCTTCAAGAGATGAAGCATTAAATAACTCATTTATAATCTTTCTTCCTATAAGAATTCTAAATACACTTTTCAGCAAATGCATATATCTCTCATATTTTCCGCAATGGATAATACCACGGTTTATATCAGCCTTTTTTTTATTCCAGTACGATTGCTCTTTTTCGGAAAGACATGGTTTTAGTTTTTCATAATATTCCCATCGGTGGTCTGAAGGTTGTATTCCAAAGAATTCAAGGGTTTCATCATATGTAAGTGTTTTAAAGGCACTCATTTTTAAAGAGAGAAGATAATTCTGAAAAGGGTTCATGTCGAGGCATATCACTTTTGCCGGATCATCCAGAAGGAAAGTCAATGCATTGCAACCTCCTGATGTAATTGAGAATACAGTGTCGCCGGGTTTTATATTAAAAGCAATCCTGTCCATCTCCGGATCTTCCCAGCACTGAGAATATAAAATATCTCTGAATACTTTTGAATGACTGAATTCCTTGCTCTCAGGCAATGATTTTTTCTTTGCGGAATTATCTTTCGAAATGCCAATAATTGTATGAATGATTGCCCAATCTATTACAGCCGGTAGTCCGATAAGAAAAGCCAGGATAAACTTACCGGTATAGGATGCAATAATCAAACCCGGTATAAAAAGTATATATTGGGCGTTGTGCCGGAATCCGTCATAATTAATACTAAAATCAAGAGGAACATTAAAAAGATTTTTGATTTGTCTTATTCCCGGATGTAGAGCCGGAACCGATTGAATATACTCCGAGTATGAATAACCAAAAACTTTTATTAGTTTTTCTTCCTCATACCTGATAAGCTGGTAGTAATGCACCCAGATAAGTACCGGTATCAATAAACCAACTGGCTTAAGACACAATGACAATGACCCAAAAGCTATCAAGTCGGCAAAATAGATAGGATTCCTGACAAATTTATAGGGACCGGAGATTGCCAGCATACTGTTCTGGATCCTGAAAGCCATTACAGTTTTTGAAGTAAGGATGCTCCCGGCCCACATCCGGATAAGAGATGCAATTAAAACCAGAAAAGCTATTATTAAGTACCCGATACGGATAGAAGTTCCTGCGGATATCCCTAACCATTTTCCTATAATTTCTATGATAGTTGGATCATTCTTAAATATGACAAATGAAAGTGTTGAGATAATTGCAACGATGGACAATGAAATAAATATTCTTACCTCAAACCATGTTTTACGTATCCGAACAAAAAAAGACTTCATGTTTTTATATATTAATGTTACCAGTTTTGACCCTGATTGCCGAGGGTAAGATTTCAATGTCAAAAGGGGAAGTTCCGAGCATCTCTCCGTCACTTTCGAGCGATAGTTCGATATCTGATCTGACCCGCAGTTTTCTACACCTCTTTATACTGCATTGTGGTGATAAGATATGTCTGCCTGAATATACTTTTGAAAGATTAAGGATTCTCTGAACTGTCTTCATATCATTAATTGACAATACATCAAATAACCCGTCATTCAGTTTTGCATGTGGAGTAAGTTTCATACCTCCAGCACATTCAGTACCGTTTCCGACCACAAGTCCTATCAGGTTGAATTCCTGAAAATCCTCATTGTCAAATTCAATCATCACTTTCAGCGGTTTCATAAACATTGCTAAAGCAGTAGCTGCAAAACCGAAGGCCAGCGTGCCACCAAAAATTTTAGATTTTTTCCCTACCAGTGATGCAACGTCGCTGCCGATACCAAGCTGACATTCATTTACAAAAAGCCGGTTGACTATTTTCCCTGAATAATCGCGGAAGCCAATTTGTCCCAGGTCCAATACGCTGCTGCCGGGTTGAATAAGCCGTTCAATCTGCTGCCTTATTGAACGGGGATTGTTAAGGGTTCTGGCAAACCCTCCGCCTGTGCCGCAATTTATTATTCCAAGTTCGCACAGATGGTTTAATGGTTTTCCTTCCTGAAAAAACCCGTTAACAACTTCATTGATAGTTCCGTCGCCACCTACTGCAATTACCATTGAAGCACCATCCTTAATTGCTTTTCTGGTAATGGATACGGCATCATTTTTCTCTTTCGTAAAAGTAATATTAGGTTCAAAATCGCAGGAACTTTTAATTAATTGTAATAAAGATTGAACTGCTCTTTTCGCTTTTCCGTTTCCGGCTGCAGGATTGATCACTATATCTACATAATTTGTCTTCATTATTTACGATCTGTTAGATGCAGATGAAATTCAATTATCAGGCCAGACTTCGTAACAAAAAGATAACCAACTATATAGAATGGCAAGTGGTGTAGGAATGAATTAAAGGTGTATCGAATCGCTACATTTAGTTGATTCAGAATGCTACAATTATTATCTTTACTATTATTTGCCTGGTAAAAGCAGATTATCATTCATATATCTTATATGAAATCAGACAGATCGGGTAGCGTATTGGTCGTCGACGATGACAATGACGTTCTATATACTGCAAGGCTCGTATTGCGAGGCCTGTTTGAGAAAGTCGATACACTTGACCGTCCTGGATTAATACCGGAATACCTGAAAACCTGTAAGTATGATGTGATATTACTCGATATGAATTATACCAGGGGCATTACATCGGGTAAGGAAGGATTGGAATGGCTGGAAAAAATACTCAGGATTGATCCGGATACCCGTGTGCTAACCACTACCGCATATGGGGAGATCAACCTGGCGGTGCAGGCAATGAAAAAGGGAGCTGTCGATTTCATTATAAAACCCTGGAATAAGGAACAGCTTGTTATATCAGTAAATAATATACTTCAACTTAATCAGGTTGATAAAGTTTCCAAAAAGCCTAAAAGGAATGTTGCAGTAGTGGGGAACCAGGGAAATTTGAACTACCCTGAAATCATAAGCAGGTCTCCGGTCATGGCTCAGATTATGGAAACCATTAAGACCGTAGCTTCAACAGATGCCAACATTTTGATATTAGGAGAAAACGGTACCGGAAAGGAACTGGCTGCCTGGGCTTTGCATAGTGAGTCATTTAGAAGACAGAGCTCATTTGTTCATGTTGATCTTGGTTCTATCCCAGAGACACTTTTTGAAGCTGAATTATTTGGTCATACCCGTGGTGCATTTACTGATGCCAGGGAGGAAAGGGCAGGAAGGTTTGAGGCAGCTTCAGGCGGAACATTATTTCTTGATGAGATAGGGAACCTTACAATGCCTTTACAGGCAAAAATACTCACAGCAATACAAAAAAGGGAAGTGGTCAGGATAGGCAGTAATCATCCTATACCTGTGAATGTCAGGCTGATATCAGCCACAAATATGCCATTGTATGAAATGGCTGATTCGTTCGAATTCAGGCAGGATCTTCTTTATCGTATTAACACTGTTGAAATAATTCTTCCACCTCTGAGAGAAAGAAGAGAAGATATACCCTTACTGGCCGATTATTATCTTAAACTTTTTTCGGAACAATACAGCAGGCAGGGAATAAAACTTAAAGAAGATGCGCTGGAGAAGCTGATAGCATACCATTGGCCGGGAAATATCAGGGAACTTGCACACACAATTGAAAGAGCGGTTATCCTTTGCAAAAGCGGAAACCTTACACCCGACGATTTTGTTCTGAGAACGAAACCCTCTCCTGCTAAATTGATTGACGGACCCGTGATACGTGTTGAAGATTATGAGAAAAAAGCTATAAACAATGCAATGACCAAATATAACGGGAATCTTACGAAAGCAGCTGAAGAAATTGGTATAGCAAGGAGTACTTTGTACAGGAAGATAGCAAGATTAGGAATGGAAGACTGATAAAAGTCCGGGTTTTAAAGGGATTAAACAATTTTTCTCACAGAAAGATTTACAATTAGTATTTAAAGAGAAAGACAATATGGAAAAACTCTGGAGTTATATATCAAACCTTGGAGTGAAGGGTGAAGTAGATAAGCTGAACCGAAGGACCATTGTTCTTAGCAATCAGCTTAACTCTGTATTGTTCTTCTCATTAGTTTTGTTGCTGCTGACAACTATTGTTACTCTTTTATTAACCAATGATACCATATATTATGGTACGCTACGTGTTATAATTCTATTAATCGTAACCTTATTAAATCTTGTTCTTTCACGATTTGGTTATACGCGTCTTAGCATGCTTTCTCTGATCTATCTGCCACCGATAATCTTCCTGCTCGGTCCGACTCTGATAGGATATGTGGAAGAGGAGAGCTACACCTATTATCCATACGCCCTGATTTGTGTTTCTATAATACCTCAATTGCTGCTACACCCCCAAAAGGAGAAATTTCTCTATTGGTTCTCAATGTTATATTATTTAGGCCTGGTTATAATAATTGACAAAGTGATGGTTCAATTAGGAACGACCACTTTCCCGATTGTAGAAAGGATCAGTACATTTTATCCTTTCTATAAAATTGCCCAGATAGCAATTTTTTTGTTTATAAATGTCAGCATTTATTACCTCAGAAGACTTAATTCCAATTACGAGAAGGTTTTGAACACCAAGAACGACGAATTGGATCTGCAAAATGTTGAGCTGAAAGCCCAGAAGGAAGAGATTGAAAGACAAAAAGATGAACTGGTAAGCAAGGAGATCAGTACATGGCAGAAACTTGTCAGTATTATATCTCATGAGATAGTGAATTCAGCCATCCCTATTACCAATCTTGCCGGCATGAGTGCTCAGATGCTTGAAGATGAGTCAGGAATTGTTCAGAAGACTGAGAAGCTTGGAGACGATGTTGCCGATGATATCCATCACAGTCTAAGAATAATAGAATCGCGCACACAGGGACTAATTAGTTTTGTGAAGGCAACAAAAAGTCTTACAGATATTCCAAAACCAAACCTGAGGGAGATTTTGCTTTCTGACCTTTTTGAACGTATAAGTACACTTTACAGGGCTAAGTTCAGGGAAGCAGGTGTTAAGTTTGAAAAGGAGATCATCCCTTCTGACCTTGTTCTTGAAGCTGACCTGGAATTAATTGAACAGGTAATTATAAACATTATTCAGAATGCGCTTGAAGCTATGAAAGAAACAGTAAACCCCCGGTTGTCTGTTATTGCATCACTGAATGAATCAGATCAGATACAGATATCAATTTCTGATAACGGCACCGGTATCAGCGATGATGTTATCGAACAGATATTTCTGCCTTATTATTCGACAAAACCTAATAATTCGGGAATTGGTTTGAGTCTGTCACAACAGATAATGATGCTTCATCATGGCCGGCTTGAAGTTCGTTCCTCCATAAACAATGGCGCAACCTTTTATATGATATTTTAAAAAAGCGCCTGATAAAACAATTAAAGATAAATTGCTATTGTTTATTTATTATCGTCTGATCTCCTTCTGTTTCATCATTATTCTCCAACCTCGCAAACTGAAGCGGTTTCCTAAAGAAGTTTGTACGATATGCACCATAAATCAGACCTAAAGAAAGCCAGCTTATTCCTACAATCTTGGCTTTAATTCCAAGACTGAACCATAGGTAGAGACAAATTGAAAAGCCGAGAAGAGGAACAATAAAATGTGTGAACTTTTTATGTTCACCACGTACAAAATAGTGCATAAAGGAAGATACATTTACACCCATAAATGCAACCAGTGCTCCAAAATTCAGAAGCTGTGCCCCTAAAGGATAGCTAAGAAGGAAAACACCACCCAGAATTAATACTCCAACCAGAATTATATTATTAGAGGGGATGCGTGTCTTTGGATTTATTGCAGCAAAGAACTTACCGGGAATAGCATTGTCCCTTCCCATTCCATAAAGCAGACGTCCGGCTCCAAGATGAGCGCCTGCACCGGATCCTATTGTTGCAACAAGCAATGCCATGTTGACTGTCTGGAAAAGCCATGGACCGCCTGCTCTTTTGGCTATAAAACAAAATGCTGTATCCTGGTCCGGAAAAGTTGAAGCTGGTTCGGGCCAAACTAGCTGAGCAAAATAAACCTGCACAGATGCCAGAATACCTGTTATAATACAAACCAATACCGTGGCCAGAAGGATATTACGCCGGGGGTTGTGAACCTCTTCCGACAAAGTTGAAATGCCATCAAACCCGATATAAGTGAGAACAGCCAGCGATGCACCAGCTGACACCGAGGGAAATGAAAATGTCTTAGGATCATAAAAGGGCCTTGTCCATTCTCCTGCATTTGCCGGCGGATTTAAAAAGAGATAACGGGCTGCAGCTCCCAGAAAAAGAATTATAACAACGCCCAAACCTGTTGCAATTATTGAGTTTGTTCGTGAACTGGATTCAATTCCGCGGAGGTTCATTGCTGTAAACAGACATGTAAATGCAATTGCATATACTGCGAAAGGTATTTCAGGAATTAAGTTTATTGCAGCTTTGCTGATCCAGATCACACATATAATAGGATTCATTATGTAATCGAAAATCATACCCCAGCCAACAAAGTATCCGAGTGAAGGATGAATTTCCCTGCTGACATATGTATATGCCGAACCGGCACTCGGATAAACATTTGCCATACGTCCGTAACTTATGGCAGTAAAAAGCATGGCAACCATGCCAATCAGTATGGTCGTAACTACATGACCTTTTGCAAGACTCGCTGCGGCACCATATAATGGCATCGGAGCAGTAGGCTGAATAAGGATAATCCCGTATAGTACCAGTGCGGAGAGTCCGAGAACACGTTTTAAACCTGGACCGGAAGGTGATGAAGTATGGACGTCACTCATAGTGCTAACTTATGATTAATATAATAACTATAAACCTAATAATTATAAACTTAATTCAAATAGCTGATCGCAAAAAAAGATTATAAAAAATTTCAGGAAAATATTTTGTTGTAATAGCTGTCAATTAATTTAACTAACTTTAATACTCAAAAAATGATTTATTTTCATGACTATTAGAACCTATAATATGAAAACACGTATTATCCTCACATTCACCCTATTGACAATCATTATCTTTAACGGTTTTGCACAAATTCCTGGTGATGGAAAATTTCTGCTTAAAGATAACTGGGCAATTCAATCTTCAAAAGAAATCAAATCAGATGCGAAAATTTTATCGTCTGTTGGTTTCAAAACTGATGGATGGTATCCTACTTCTGTCCCAACGACTGTCCTGGCTGCATTGGTTGCGAACAAAGTCTATCCTGATCCTTATTATGGGACAAATTTCAACAACCTTCCGGGCATGATTCCTTATCCAAAAAGGGAAATGCCTGAAGGCAGCCCGTTCAAAGTTGCATGGTGGTATCGTACTGAGTTCAAAATACCTGCTGACTTTAAAAAAATGCATACCTGGTTGCAGTTTCA
>Ga0302164_10000478_pt1 | contig 13536 bp, 9 predicted proteins | sample I_Fen_E3_1_FD_193500 | JGI IMG/M metagenome (GOLD analysis project Ga0302164, IMG submission 193500) | Peat permafrost microbial communities from Stordalen Mire near Abisko, Sweden - I_Fen_E3_1 | ecosystem: Environmental > Terrestrial > Soil > Wetlands > Permafrost | place: Sweden: Abisko...
AGTAAGGCAATCAGACCGTAAGACCTGGGAGTACAACAATGCAGTGGTTGATTGTATGAATCCGGGATACAGCCGGTATATTTACGGGTATTATACCTGGAGGCAAAACCTTGATGGAATCTGCAGTTGGGGACCATCTACAACTGAAAATTCCCGTGGAAATCCATTTGAAGATCTTGATCATGAATTCAGCGATTATGCCATTACTTATCCACATGTCGGGGGCCCGTTGGCTACCCCTAACTGGGAAGCCTTGAGAGAAGGTATTGACGATGTCCGTTATATTTATCAACTGGAAAAACTCTGTTCTGCAAAGGGCGGAAAACATCCCGCAGAAATTGCCGAAGCTGAAAAATTTCTTGATTCGATCAGGGATATGTGTGACTTCAATGATCGTGAAATTATAAATGATTTCGGGAATTGGACTCCTGAACGTTTTGAATCAATTAGAAATCAGATTATCAAACTGATATTAAAACTTAAGAATTTGTGATGTTTTTATAAATCTGCTATTTCTCAAGTACTATAATATCATAAACATCAAGATCATTAATGTTCAATTTTGTCAGGACTCCCTTCTCCGCAAGAGGTATAGTTTTTCTGCCTTTGAAATCAGGGGAAACAGCCCAGGCATTTTTCACCTTACCATTAAACTCCAGCGTGATCAATTCTGTATTGGGACTATTCTTATAATTGAAGAGGTGGATAATTTCGCGATTTTCACCGGAGTCGTGTGAAACGCCTATCCATTGAGGGGCATTGACTTTTAAAGGAAGAGGATTCGCGGCTGACCTGTAAATAGCTGATGAGAGTTCATTTGCATTTTCAGGCATCATCCACACTGATTCCATTCCAAGTTTTACTTCTCCCGAAGGTTGTCTCAGAGAAGGAAGATAAATCACCTTACCTTTTCCATAATTAATTGATACCGGATCTCCGCCGTAGGTAAGTTTTATAGTAGATAATTGTTCATCTTCCGGCAATAATTCCATAAGAAGGCTTATCTTCCTTAATCTTCTCCATCCATCGAACTTTCCGGTATTTCCCGTCATTACCAGCCCTCCGCCATCCTTCACGAATCTTTTTATAGAAGCAATCGATTCATCAGTCAGACTCTCCTGATCTGCAAGAACAATCACATAGTATTTTTTTAGCTGACCCATCTGCTGATCAAAAATGATATCGAATGGGATCTGCTTTTGCTGTAATGCCTGTTCAGCCATATTTACAGCGACCTGTGTCTCAACGTTATTATAAGCCATAGAAGGATAACTGCGTAAGACGGCAACTTTTTCGGCTCCTGATACATTTGAATAGAGATCCTTATTTGCTGACCAGAAGTCGAGGTATTTTTTTGAGACTCCTGATGGGATCTCGGTCCCTAAAAAACCAATAGTCCTGTTAAGTGCAAGATTTTCAGCAAAATCCTGCGGTTTGCCACAGTAAGTCATAATAAAATTGCCTGTGGTGCGCCCCAGTTTAAAATGACGGAATTTGCCAATTGCTACTCCATTTTCCCATCGGGGGTTGTTGTCATCTTCAGTCCAGATCACATTGGTATACTGCATAAGGTCGGGATGATTGATGCCTACTTCCCATGCCCTGTTGCTGCCTACTAATCCGTGTGGATTGACTTCAATGACTATTTCCTTGTTCATTGAGCGCACAAAACGGGCACATTCAGCCAGGCGTGTCGTAAACGTCCAGCAACGGAAATCTATCCACTCCTGCATTACCGGATCATTGATAGTCAGCATTTTCTCTGCAGGATTTTCATTATTCCATGCAGGAGGCAAGACATAAGATAAGTCTTCAAAGCCAAATCTTTCAATCCTTTTCGTAGTCGAATACTTATCGTTTAGGTATTTTCGAAATGCCGCAATTGTGGCGGGATTAAAATCTGCTGATGGCGGGTAATTGAAATCAAAATTGTCAAAATGGATGAAATCCGTTTTAACTGTTTGAACCACATACCGGATTATTTTCTCCTTGAAATAATTCATATAATCATCATTGTTAAAGCATGGCCTGTAACGCCATGATTGCTGATTGCTGTAAGTAAGCATCAAGGGTTTTCCGTTTATGTCAATCTGATACCATAAATTGGTTTTTGCTTCAGGGACTTCGGAAAAAAAAGTCTCATAAGCCATAGTATTCCACTGAACATATGTATCAGCCTTCATCCCATATTTATGGGCAATTGACACTGCCTGTGCCACTCGGTCCATATATTCTTTCTCGGCTCTGAAACCGAATCCTTTATAACAGCCGACATGGAAGACTGTAATACCCGATTCAGCCAAAGCCTTAATATATGGTTCGGAAAGCTGATAATCGAAATTGTCTTTCTGCCATTGATTGAATTCCTCCCCATTGCGGCGAACCTGGAATATCCAGGGCTCATGGCTGGCTCCTGCATCAGCAAACCCCTGTTGTATCCATTTCGGAGTATATTTTGCTAGATCCGGAGATTCAGACTGTGCCCATAACCTATTATTCCTATTGGATATCAGAATAAGTAAAATAAAAATAAGGTTATGAAGGCGAAAGATTGTCTTTATTTTAATATATTCTTTTGTTTTCATATCATTGCATCATTATATTGTATAATTTTATCCCTTTCGGTAAGATATTACTAATATAAAGAAATTAAAAGGAATTAGCCATTACGATTTGATACTTATTACAAAAAAATGAGATAATGAATATACCAAAATTGCATTTCTTTGTTATACTGATGTTAACCTCATTTGCTTCCGGGAGCTTATGTGCACAGTACAAGCAGCAGGATCATAAGACATTATCAGATGGAGTTATTGCAGTCAGCAGACCAGGAATATGTGATAGGGCAGGAGCGACCTATGAATTAACCCAGGATATCTCGAGCGAAAAAAGCACTCTTTTCCTGGGCAAAGATGTTACCCTTGATCTGAATGGATATACTTTGACTTTTGCAGATGGAAATTACCAGCATGTGGCAAATTATGGGTTTGAAGACGGGCTGACCGGATGGGATATCTCAAAGGCTCCGGGAGCGAAAATCGAGAATACAGAAGAGGTTCATACCTTCATCGGCAAAAAGTTATTGCGGTTGAAAGCTGGTGATGAGATAGTTTCCTCCTACGTATACCTGCCTGTACCCCTGAGGTCGTACTTTGCCATGTGCGGTATAACCGGTAATTATTACACAGATATGGGTGGCGATTTGAAAAAAGATATGCGGATCAGTATTTTTGTTGATGATGAAAAAGGGAATGAAGTCAGATGTATAACAAAGTATGGTGACTCCACCCGGGTAAGTTGCCCAATACTTAATCGTTCTGCCCAACTCGGGGGAGGATTTATTTTTGCACATCTGAATAACCTGCCTGCGGGAAAATATCGTATCCGGGTGAAAGCTGAAAATGACTGCCTCGTAGATGAAATTGACATAAGACCCTCAATGGATGCAGGCATAGGTATAGTTGAAAAAACACATCCAATGGGTCATTATGATCATTTATATAACATAAATCATTCAGCTTTTTTTGATTATACGGCTGATGTTATCTCCGGGAAACCTCAGGAAGGTATACCTATAGCAGACGGAACAGGTACCGTAACAATAAAAAATGGAATAATAAGAAATGCTACTATTGGAATACTCTCCTGGGGAATTCAATCCACTGCCACGAATGTCCGTATTATTCTCGATAATGTAAAGGTCATTTCCTCTGGAATAAATACCACTGCAGTTGATGTGCCTCAGGCGACAATTACAAACTGCACATTCGACATCAGGAATCCCTTTATTATCAACCGGCACGGATCAGAATTCTATGCCGTTGATCTTCGGGGCGAACAAGCTTCAGAAGTATCTTTCTGCGATTTCTATGGCGGACAGGGGTGTTTATGCTTCAAGGGGAAATTTTCAACTATTCATCATAATTACTTTGTTAATCGTCAGACGGTTACTAACCATTACAGTTTGATGGCAATGGGCGACGGATCTAAGATATTTGAAAACCGTTTTGAACCGGAAATAGGCTCAGGGATTGAAATATTCCGACACAGGGATATCGAAATATTCAATAACGAATTCCATATTCAAGCCTCACTTCCGAGCTGCGAGTATAACGATAATTTAAGCACAAATGCAATTCGTATGGCTGATTACGGTGCAACTATCGGATCACCGGAAGGCTGCCTTGGAAACAGAATTTATAATAACAAATTCTTCATAACCGGAAGAAAATATGTGAAGTATCCGAATTTTATTCCTGTAGCTACTGCATTTTTCTATAGTGCCAGCGCCGGTGACAATGAAATATTCGGAAATGATATCATAATTGACCAGGAAAATCCCGGGACAGATGCCGTCGCGTGTGCCTTCTATATTGGTAACTCCAAAGGTGGTAAAATATATAACAATCATATCAGATCGAATGTCACATCTGTCTGGGTGGCATCCAGTTATGGCAGAGCGGAAGATACTGAGTTAAAGGGCAACATCATTGAAAGAACACCAAACACAAAATCTGATTTTAAACCGATAAGGATGGGATCTTATGAACAGCTTGATTTTCTGGCCTTTGGAACTAAATTCAGGTCAAATGAATTCTCAGGTGTCGATTTCGCTGTTAATGCAACCAGTCAGCATCATGTTTATTCTGTCTACTGGACGCTCTCAATAATACTTCATGACAAATCTGGTAAGGTATTACCGGGACAAGAAATAAAGGTGATAGACAGGAATGGTAAAGAAGTTGCCCATAGCCAGACTGATAACCATGGCGGCTTGAAGATGGAGCTTCTTGAATATGATGCAGATGGTGATGCCAGGAAATTTTCAGCACCATATACAGTTATCGCAGGTAAAAAGAAAATGGATACCGGACTAACTAAGAACACAGAATTAGATATTATCATGTAATATTTTATAAATGATTGTTTATTAATTGATTATAAAGCATTTCGCTTATGTATAAGAACTTACTGCTACCCATATTGATGTTATCTGTCTTTTTTCAGATGGCAGAAGGTCAAAAAGATGTCCTTATCAATGAAAAATTTGACGATATGCAGCTTGGAGACCGGGGATGGTATGATGGAACTGCATGCCGGATAAACGTCAATTCCAGGGATGGAGCCGGCTGCATTGAATATGAATGGATTAAGGGCATTCAGGACGTTCAGGGATCATCTCCTCAAAGGCATCTGTTCAAACCGTCCGGGGAAATATATATCCGTTATTATCTGAGATTGTCAAAGGGCTGGAAATGGACGGGTGTAAACTGGCATCCTCATCTCACTCATTTTCTTACAACCGAAAACGGCGAATTTGATGGCCCTGCTGCCACCCACCTTACCCTTTATATTGAACCGGTAAATGGAAGGCTGCGTCTGGCTGCCCAGGATATTCAAAACGAACATATGGCACACGGACTTACCCAGGGACCGCTGAAGGGCGGTTATAATGGCATGTTGTACGATAGTAATGATACACTCTTTAATGATGATAAATGGCATTGCATTGAGGCTTACTTTAAACTGAATTCCCTGGATATGAAAAACGATGTGCCTGTCAAAGACGGAATTGTCAGAGGCTGGTTTGACGGGAAGCTGGTTATTGATCGTACGGACGAGATATTACGATCCACCGATTTTCCGCATATGAAGTTCAACCAGTTTTTAATGGCTCCTTATTTTGGCCCGGGACTATTGGACAACTCTCAGAAGCTTTGGATCGATGAACTGGTTATTTCTGCCAAAAGAGCAGGTCGTTAGGTAAAAACCTATTTGAATTACAGCTCATCAAAATATCTTAATCAGGAATACAAAGTAAATTGCAATTGCAAACCCGTTATTAAAACTATAATTCCGGGAAGGAAGCTTTTCTTCGATTTAAACCATGTTATCCAGCTGCTTACACACAAAATAATCAGACCCGTGGCAATAGCATCCATTGAATACTGCCATATACGTGTAAATATCCAGTTAGGTCCTTCATCGAGCCTGGTTTTGTTTATCCCGTTAAAAGTGTGAAGTGTACGGATTTTACCCCACCAATTAAATTCGATCTCTTTCGAAGTGCAACTACCTTTCTTCAGATCAATATGTAAATTCCTTTCATGTCCAGGAATGGAAACTCTGAAATCAATGCTGTCATTCGATAGCTTTACAGCACTAACTTCACCTGATATTTTAGTCTGTTCCATTATGACATTTATTAATGATGCACTGTCCAGTCCGGCAGGTATATTAACGGTAAATACTTTTACACTCAGTTTCCTCTGATCCCAAAAACCTGCAAATTTCCATTTTCCATGGTTCAATAACAGACCAGAAACTGAAAACAGCCAGATGAACCAGAGTAAAAATAATCCGGTATAAATATGAATTTTCCGATTCCAGTAAGTTATAGATTTAAACCCTTTCCCCATTTCCGTTCCGGAATATTTTAAGAATTAAGAATTAATAATATAAGACAGGTCAAAGTGACCGATCCCAGAATAAGTACAAACACACCCATTTTTCTTTCACTTTTAAGAAGCAACCATATTAATACGCCGCTTGTCGCAAGAAAAAGCAGAAAGTATCCCACTGCATTACTCATTACGCGCCAGAATTTTAAAAATGTTGAATTACCACGTATATTTTCGTTATGCGGACCAGGCATTTGATGCAGATAGCTCATTGCACGTAATGATCCCAATTGTTCGCGGCTTACAGAAACAGAATCGTTGATCGTATTTATGTTAATAATAGTCCGTAATCCGGGCTTATTAACAGGAAAGGAAAGATGACCTTTCCATCGCGATATAAAATCGACTTCACCGATGATATCAAGTTTTTTGCATACAGCTTTAGCAACGGCAAGATCGGTTTCGCCATAAGGAATAGTATCAAGTTTTGTTTTAATTTCCGGTAGCCGTTTTACAGGAGACAGCCGGTTAAGGAGTCCCTCGTTATTAAATGTAAGCACACCAAAACTATATATCAGGATAAACGGGCTTATAAATAAGCCTGTTAGAATATGCAGGTTGCGGATGACTGTACGAAATGGGGTCACTTTTGAACTAAGAGTATTTGGAGAAAAATTATTGTATTGCTGTAATTTTTGCCTTTCCTAATTTCTCAAGTATGTCGGCCGACCAGATAAAGGCCGGTGGAATCGCTCCTTCAAACGTCACGGTTGTTGGAGTAAGAAGAGCCGGAAGCTGATATACATCAGTGATTCTCAGACAATTCAACATCTCAGTTGCCGCACCCTTTCCGTCCGGGCTGCTTGACTGATCCTGTGTTTCAGGCGGATTTTTCAGAACTACAGATGCACAGTTACCATCCATAAGAGCACCATACAAGGCAACTACCCCCATGTCGTTCCGTGCCGCAATACTGATCTTTGCGGGATCAACGCCGGGCAAGGTGCGACAGAATTCAAGACATCTCAACAGGTCATATACCTGCATTGAGGCTATTGTCCTTCCTGTCCAGGCTGATGCACGTCTTACATGCCATTGTAATTCCGGTGCCCACCCGGCATCGCCGACCCCACGCACTTCAAGGAAGGCGATGTTCTGATCACTGGAAATTTTATCTGCAAAACCTTCAGATTCCCAACGGGATTCATCAGAATTTCGTAAAACGATCAAAATCGGATTTATACTATCAGGTTTATGAGCCCAGTGGATATCCAATCTGAGACGCCAGCCATCTTCAGGGACAAAACTATAAATGTCTTCACCATACTTTCCGCCATCCAGGGTCCTGAATTCAAGTACCGGGTCCAATGCAGATTTCTTTTGTGGAAATGCCCCAAATGTTTTGGTTTTAAGAAATAATCTGATGGAATCCCTTAATCCAGTTAATTCCTTTTCATTTGATATTACGGGTTTCTCCGGAAGCTTAATAAAAGAATCCTGTATTGTTTTAGTCAAGTCGTTTACAGGAGGCCCTTCTTTATATACCTGCAGGTCTTCCTCGGACAACATACTTTTTTCAGATTCATCAATATCTCCGGCCTCTTCAGGTGATACCTTTTTGCCCATAAGATGCTTTATAAAAAAAGAAAATATTCCCTCCCTTGAAAGCTTATGGTAGGAGTGCCCTCCTGGCGTTTCGATCATGCTTATATTGTCCCCGGCATCGTATAATTTATAAATTTTCCCTGTTCGCTGGTATAATTCCCTGACCGATTCAACAACATTTAACCCGTCCCTGTCAGCCTGACATATGAGAAGTGGCCTTGGAGCAATCAATGCGCCTATATCAGAGAAATCCTGGCTGTAAGTATTAATTGGCATCATACAATCACAATGTCCGTCAATTGTACGTGAGGTGATCTGGGCTTTAAGTGTGCTTGCTCCGCATACCGGTGCTACTGCTTTTACGCGTGAATCGACAGCCCCAATGTACCAGCTCTGCGATCCTCCGCCTGAAATTCCTGTTACACCTAATTTCTCCGGGTCAACTTCCGGTCTGGATGACAACAGATCAAGTCCACGGATGCCATTCCATAGTTCCACTCCTGCAGGATTATAACCACGGCTATACCAGTTGAACCAGCCTTTAGCATAACAGCCCCAGTGTTCTCCCTTTACTTCTCCCCACTGAATGGTTTCAATGATCAGACAGACGAATCCCAATTGCGCAAATTTTCGCGGATGGGCCTGGTAATGAACTTTTTGAGTAGGAGAGTGTCCACAGACGTATAGTATAGCGGGCATCGGATTTTTGTAATTGTCAGGAATATAAAGATTAGCCCTTACAAAAAGACCGGGGAGAGATTCGTAATATAGTTTTTCAATATGGTATCCCTTTTCCTGTATTGTCCCAGTGATTTTTACATTCAGGGGTGGCCGGTAATCTTCAGGGGGTAAACCCATCATCTCATAAAACTCATTGAATCTTTTATTCCTGATATTCTTCCAGTCGCTGAGCGAATTGAATTCCGAAAGTGAATTATCCGTTATTTCACCGGCTTTCCTAATAAGGTAACTGCGGATATTGTTAGTATCTTGTGGTTTGGGCTTAGATTCTGAACACCCGGTAAATATTGCAGTGAATAGCACTGCAGTAATAAACATGATTGACTTCATTCGGCAAAACTTATTAATTATAAGCCAAATATACAATTTATCTTTATCTGCATTTCTAAAAACCCTATGATATTAGAGAATCTGTTTATTTAACCTTTCTTTATTGCAATAATTTATTTCTTAAACTTTTGTTTGCTTTTCGTTTATCTTATATTTCTATTTTATATTTTTGCTACTGAAATTTCGAAACTTAATATTATCTCTTTATGAAAATCTTTGAATCATCATTAAGATGGATCAGCTCTTTTATCTTATTTGGCATGATCTTAGGAATACCCGCCTGCAAGCAAGGTATCAACGCAAAAATTTCATATTGCACCCCGGAAGATTTTATGAAAATGGAGAAAATTGATATTCACTGCCACATTAGCGTTGAAAGACATTCTTTCATGGAACAGGCAATAAAGGATAATTTCAGGATTCTTACGATTAATACTGATGCATTTGTTCATCCTACCATTGAAGAGCAGCAGGATTTTGCAATCAAACAGATCGCTGCTTTTCCAGGACATCTTCATTATCTGACTGCGTTCAATTTAAAGGGATGGGATGAACCCGGCTGGAAAGAAAAAACAATTGCCTACCTCGATGATTCATTTAAAAAAGGAGCGATTGGCATTAAAGTATGGAAAAATATCGGCATGGTTGAGAAGGATAAAAATGGCAAATTCATAATGATAGATGATCCGAAATTTGACCCGATTTTTGATTATCTCGAGAAAAGGAACATGCCCGTATGTGGTCATCTTGGAGAACCGAAGAATTGCTGGCTTCCGATTGAAAAAATGACCGTAAACAATGATAAAAAGTATTTTACTGAGCACCCTGAATATTATATGTTTCTTCATCCTGAATATCCTTCATATGAAGATCAGATAGCTGCAAGAGACAACATGTTGCGAAAACATCCAAACCTGCATTTTATGGGAGCCCATCTCGGGAGCCTTGAATGGAGTGTCGATGAATTGGCGAAACATTTTGATATGTTCCCAAACATGACTGTTGATATGGCTGCGCGTACTTGTCATATTGAAAAGCAATCACAGGCGGATTGGCAAAAGGTTCATGACTTTTTTATAAAGTACCAGGACAGAATAATTTATGGCACAGATGAGGGAGACTTTGATGGTGCAGAAGCTGACCCTCTTAAACTTCAGGAGGCTGTTCAGGCTATCTGGTTGCGCGACTGGAAATTTCTTACGACTGATGAAACCATGACCTCATGGGAGGTAGATGGAAATTTTAAAGGACTTAAGCTTCCAAAAGAGGTTATTGAAAAGATTTTTTATAAAAACGCGGTAAAATGGTTTCCGGGGGTATAGAAATGTATCATCCTATGAGAAATGCTCTTTTATTTTTGAATAACCGGGAGTACAATGCATGAAGGGTATTCTATACTATGATAAATCTCCTGTTCAGCTTTTAATATAGTGGTATCGGTTGCAAAATAATTTCCTGTGTTAAGATTTCTGTCAAATCGCGGGAAATTGCTGCTTGAGATTTCAACTCTGATCTTATGATCTTTTTTGAAAAGATTACTAGTTGCCCACAGATCAATTGAGTATTTGTAAATTTTTCCCGGCTCAATATCAGAAGGCGGAACGGAAGAATCCCTATGGTTTGCCCTTATAATGCCTTCACATATCCTAATGGCTCTGCCATCCGGATAAACATCGACAAGCTTCGCTGTAAAATCTGTATTTCGGGCCGAACTTGAAGCATATATTATTGCATTAACGGGCCCAGTTACTTCCAAATCTTCTTTCAAAACAGCGCTGGTAAATACCAGAACATCCTTACGGACCTCAACCGTTTGTTGATTATATGGTCCCATAGTTCCGATTGTTATCACCGGGTCATGTGGATCATATGTAAAACTATCTCTTGCTTCGCTTTTTGGCATTTTTGTATCAATGAATCCATCTCCTGACAAAGAATTAGCTTTACCATGACTGTGGATGTAAAAGCTTTGATACTGTGTTCGTTTAAGTGGCCATTCATTTTCAAAACGCCATTTGTTTTCACCCATAACAAATATTTTAACAGGTGGCTCCTCCATTATCCCGTTATTTATACCTTTTAACTGATTGTCAAACCACCGGAGCATAAGTTCGTCCTCATTTAATTCAGCTGTTTCTCCAAAATCAAGCTCACCAACTTTTCTTTTACCTTCATCATGGACCCACGGGCCAATCATTAATTTTTGTTTTCTTCTGATCTCGGGATCAATCGAAGGACCTGTCATTTTAATAAAATTATTAATTGTCCCTTTAAGCAAAATATCATACCAGCCGCCAACGCTAAAGACCGATGCCTTTATTTTCTGATAATCATTCCCTACACTTGTCCTGTCCCAATATTGATCATGTTCAGGATGTAAGAGCCAATCCCTGAGAAATGGTATCTTCCATCCCAGCATTTTATCCTGGTCTATTAAAGGAAGAGACATAAGGATTTTGTTCCTGTGTTTATCAATTGAATCCAGCGGTACATTATAGGGATGAGACATTTCAAAGCTCCATGGTCCGAATAATTCAAGGCGAAATGCTCCATTCTGGTAAACTATGTCATGGAAATCGGAAAAAGTAACAACAGGAAACATAGTGACCAGATATGGACTCTGCAGAGGAGCTGGCATCCATTGGGTGAATCCTACATATGATCCTCCAAATGTACCTATCCTGCCATTGCACCATGATTGTTTACCAATCCATTGCTGGGTATCGTACCCGTCTAATGCCTCGGGTTGCATAGCTTCAAATATGCCTTCTGATTCGTACCTGCCCCTGGTATCCTGCAGTACAACAGCATATCCATGTTTTACAAAGAATGATGCTTCAGGATCTCCGGCATCTCCGTTACCATAAGGCGATCGCATGAGCAAGACAGGAAACCTGCCTGGCCCGTCAGGGCGGTAAATATTGGTTGAAAGTCTTATCCCGTCGCGCATAGGTACTTTAACATCTAGTTCTTCAATTATCCTGATTTGCTGTTCCTGCGGCTTTTCTGTCTGACAAAGAGTAGGATTAATCCAAAACAAAGAAAGTGAAATACATATAATTCCCAGCCTGATAGCTCTTTTCATATAATGTCTTTATTGGTGACTTGATAAACTATTTCTTTCGATGTTTATATAATTAGAATAAAATGTCATGGTTATAAAACTAATCTGTAGATATAAACCTGTCTGCTTCCGGTATGTGTCGAATTGAATCCTATTATATCTCCTTTGGGGCTCCATCGGCAATGAATATCACATCTCCAGTATCCACTGAAATCTTCTGGCTCCGGAAATCTTCCAAGAGATAAAACAGCCTGGGATTTCATATCCAACAAATAGATCTTCTGCTCCCTTAACCCCGGAGATGGGTAAGTATCGGTAGCCATCCATTTCCCGTCAGGGGAGAAGGTTCCGTGTCCATCGTAGTCCAGTATACCATTACCAAGCCTTTTGAAATTCTGTTTTCCTATAGTAAATAAAACATGAGCATATTGTTTCCCTTCCCAGTTTGCCGTAACCATTAATTCATCATCATTGAGCCAGTCGAAATGAGATCCGGCCCAATCATTTGGGAAACAAAGAAGGAGATTGGTTCCGTCCTTATTGATTGTTAACGAATTTGTGATCCACCCCTGTTCATCTTTTTGTCTGATAAGCAGGAATATTTTCGAGCCTTTTTTACTGAATATGGTATGATTAATCCAAAGAGGCAAGTCCCTCCTTGCATTAGGGATTGACTTAATAATTTGTTCATATGATATTAAAAGCCTGGATGTTCCATTTTCAAGGTTTATCAGAAATAGTCCATCGTCGGCAGGGAAAGTTATTTCAGGGTGAGCATTCTGGTCATTTCCACCATATCCATAATCTGGTCGAAAATGTATGAGACGAGAAAAATTTATACTTAGAGCTTCTTTTCCGTCGGGAGATACAGCACTCACAGGATATGGAGTAGTTTTAAGTTCCATTTTTGTAAAAACATTCATAATGACAGAAACAAACTTTCCCTCCCTGAGATCATTGTATATAATTAATGAATCGGGAGAAGTGCCAAGCCAGTGAGCCATGCATCCCTGCTGAAAATTCCATGCACGTGTCTGAGTCAATGGAATAAACCGATTAGTCTTCAAATCGACCAGACCTAATGTTGCCGGATCATTTTCAGTGGGAAGCCTGAATTTTATTTCGGTCTCAAGCACAGTGGCATACCTTTCGGTTCCGTCAAATGAGTTAATACCATAGTAACTGGCAAAAAAATGTTCTTTGTCATTTGTGGTAATTTGTACGGGATCTGAAATTGCCGGATAAGCAACCGTAACTCTATGTATTCTGTTTACACTGCATGAAAATGAAACTATACAGCAGACTGAAATCAACAGAGCATTTAATTTCATAAACAGCCGGTTATTATATCAAATATCTTATATTAAGTATTCTCCTGGATATTTAGTTATT
>Ga0302164_10000479_pt1 | contig 13535 bp, 10 predicted proteins | sample I_Fen_E3_1_FD_193500 | JGI IMG/M metagenome (GOLD analysis project Ga0302164, IMG submission 193500) | Peat permafrost microbial communities from Stordalen Mire near Abisko, Sweden - I_Fen_E3_1 | ecosystem: Environmental > Terrestrial > Soil > Wetlands > Permafrost | place: Sweden: Abisko...
CATGATATATTGCAAAACTTATATGAAACGACACAAGACACTGTTGTAAAAGAAATGATTCTTCCAGCGTTACAAAAAACCAGGAAAGACATTATCGCCGAATTTATGTCTTCGTACTAATACTGCGGGTAACATTGTACTGGCTTATCCATGCTTCGATTTTTAATGCTGCATCTTCCAAAGATAGGAACCAGTTTGTATTTAAACACTCATCTCTAAAACTTCCATTGAATGATTCGATAAAAGGATTGTCTGTCGGTTTGCCAGGTCGTGAGTAATCCAATACCACCTTATTCTCCTGGGACCACTTGTCAAAATCTTTACTGATAAATTCACTCCCGTTGTCAACTTGTATTCTTTGCGGTACCACGTTATAATATTTTTTTACATCTTCCATTATATTAGCTACATCAATACCTTTTATAGACTGTCCGACCCTAATGGTCATACAATGCCGACTAAAATTATCAACTAAAGTTAAAGCCCTGAATTTACGTCCGTCAAAAAGCTGATCTGCAACAAAATCCATAGACCAGCAGTGATGTAAACTGTTGTTATCAGGCCGTTCCAGCCGGTGTGCGCCCGCTTTGCTTCTGCGAGGTCTTTTGCTGCGCAGGTTCAATCCTTCTTCCTTATAAATCCTATAGGTCCGTTTGTGATTATCTACAAACCCTTCACGCTTTAGCAAAGTATGAATCCGCCAGAAACCATATCGCACCCGGGCATTTGCAATATCTCTCATTCGTTGTCTTAATGGCCCGTCTTCACGTTTATGATGTTTGTAATACCATGCTGAGCGGTAAAGCATAATGACATTACATGCCTTTCTTTTTGATACTTTATATTGCTCCTGCAAATCGAAGGCCAACACGCGGAGCTGGGACGGCCTCAAAGTTTTTTTTTCAAAACTTCCTGTAACATCTGTTTGTCAAGGCTTAAGTCAGCAACGATTTTCTTTAGATTGGAATTTTCTTCCTCCAACTGTTTTAACCGCCGGAGTTCTGTAACGCCAAGACCTCCGTATTTTTTCTTCCAGTTGTAAAATGTAGCCTCGCTGATGCCAAGCTTACGGCAAACTTCCTGTACTGCCGTTCCGGTGTCTGCCTGCTTCAAGGCAAACGCAATCTGTTGTTCTGTGAACTTTGTCTTTTTCATGAGCAATTTTTCTTTTTTAACTTAAGAATAATTGCCCGTTTCTCTAATTTATATCGGTCCGTTTTTTTGGGAGGAGGTCAATTGCAGCAAACCCCCTATTTTTGATCAAATTTCGTTTTGTGAAAACACTATTGCTTTTTGACAAGATGTCTTATCAGCTCGGTAAAAAAGAAAAGACATTCTATTTTTTACTCTTCTTTTTTTTTGTTGGACTGTACATGCCAGGTATAGATTGGTTGTATAACGTAGCCATGTGGCTATTTTTTGTATACAGTTTTTTCTTTAATCCCTTTACTGAAAAATGGAAATTGCTACGCCAACGCAAAGAGGTATTACTGATACTGCTTTTTCTTATACTCAATGCGGTAAGTGCCTTGTTATCGGGCAACCAGAAAGAAGGTATTTCTTACCTGGGCATCAGGATCAGTTTATTTGTTATCCCCCTGGCTTTAGGATCAGTATACATCAAAGAACACTTAAAGGATCGATTGATCTTTTGCTTTGCTACTGTTACTTCGGTTGCGGCTTTTGGTTGCCTGGGCTGGGGTATTTTTCAGGCTTCACGCCACCAAGACTGGTCGTTACTATACAATGACAACCTGAGTGAAATCATTAATTTTCAATCCATTTATTTTGCCATGGTGGTGAACCTTACCATTTTTAGTTTCATTTACCTGGTTACAAAAAAGTCAGTACTCATTAATAACAATATTATTGTACCACTATTATTAGTGTTGCTGGTGATTCATTTTTTATTAGCAAGCCGAATGGCTATTTTAATTTTGTACAGTACCACTTTCATTTTTGCAGTAGTACAAATTATTCGCAAAAAAAAATACCTGGAAGGGGTTACGCTCATTATGGGTTTACTCCTGGCTTGCTTTTTACTGGTCAAGTTTTTTCCTAAAACCATTAACCGCTTTAAAGAACTTACCTACACTAAATTTGATTACCATAGTACTGCCAGGGAAAGCCATTTTAATGTGGCCCTGGATTCCACCCAATGGAATGGTGCTAATTTAAGAATTGCTGTTTGGCAATGCGCCTGGTCGGTGATTAATGACCATAAGATTTTGGGTACCGGCCTGGGTGATAAGATGGATGAATTAAAAAAAGAGTATGCTAAAAGAGGATTTATTTTCGGTATACAGACCAACCGAAATACGCACAATAACTACATTGATATCTGGTTGAGTTTAGGGCTGATAGGGCTAGTACTTTTTATTTTGGGGGCCGCTGTTTTGCCAATCTATAGATGTATCCGGGCCTGCGACTGGTATGGAATGATAATAATACTGAGTTTTTTGATCTCCCTATTTAGTGAAAATTATATGGACCGAACCATGGGTAATACGTTGCTGGGATTTTTTTTAGCCTTTATCACTAGTTACAAACATCCGGGCAAGCAAACTCCTATTGATTATCCTTCAGATACATTTGAATAGCTTTTTCCGTTTCTCCAAGATAAATCAGTTCGCCATGCTTCATGTAGCCTGCACGGCTGCAGTATTTTTTTATCACATCCATACTATGGCTTACCAATATAACGGTTTTCCCCTCTATCCATGAAGATTCAAATACTTTAATAGCTTTCTCCTGAAATTTCATATCCCCCACTGCAAATATTTCGTCCAAAAACATGATACTTGCTCCTGCATTTACAGCAATTGAAAAACCCAAGCGGGCTACCATACCCGAAGAGAAAAATTTTATCTTGGTATCAATAAATCCTTCCAGTTCTGCAAAGCCTACTATCCGGTCAAATATGGCATCTACATCTTTTATCTTCATACCTAAAACAGAAGCGGATACATAAATATTTTCACGGGCAGTAAGTTCGTGGCTCATACCCACACCAAGGTTCATTAATAAAGTGGTGCCATTAATGTTTACAAAACCAGTATCTGTTGGATACACCCCGGCCAGCAACCGCACAAGGGTAGATTTTCCGCACCCATTGCGGCCTATCAGGCCTACACATTCACCTTTGTTAATTTCAAAGTTCATCATTTTAACAGCCTCCACATCTTTTTTGCGGGGTGGATTAAAAAGATTGAACAGGCGGTGTTTTACAGTATTATGACTATCCTCACTGATGTGAAATGTTTTACTGATGTTTCTTGCCTTAATAGCAATTGTATCTTCCATAACTATAATTTTTCAGCGGCCTTAGCGCCAAGTTTATTTAATAATATAATACCAACCAATAAAAGGAAGATCGCATAACCGAAATCAAAGGCAAGTAATTCAAAATCTGGCGCTATACCATCCATCATTACTCGTCTGGCATTTATGATCACACCAGCAATTGGATTCCCGTATACAAGTTCTGGCAGCGCTTCCTTAAAAGAAGTTAATTTGTAAAATATGGGGGAGAGAAAAAACAGGAATGAAATAAATACCATCCAGATCTGATTGATATCTTTTGCTATGATATAAAGATTAGAAAGTATTAACGAACAGCCGAGGGATAAAATAAATAAATTCATAAAAAGCACCAATACCCAAAGGTTATTATACGATATCGGATTAGCTTGTGGTTCAAACAGATGATAAAAAAGAAAAAACATACTGAGATTAAATAAAAAGCCAATACTGTTAGAAAATAAAGTTGAAATATAAATCTCTAATTTATTCATATTGCTATACTCATACAAGTATTTCTTGGTATTTAAAATTTGGATAGTTCCCGTGGTAGATTCAACAAAAAAGATCCAAAATACCAGCCCAATAAAAAGATAGGAGGCAAATGCCGGAATATCTGTCTTTAAAATTACTTTAAACGCTACATAATAGATGGCAATATCCATTAAGGGCTTTAACAATGCCCATAATAATCCAAGCTTGTTTTCGTAGTAGCGAAGCTTGAATTCAATTTTCGCCAACAGCCACAATCGTTCGTATTTGTTGCTCCTGCTTTTCCAGTCTTTCAATACATTTCGGATCATTCGTTCAATTTTCTTTTAAGGTTGAGAGCTATTTTTTTTAACCGCGGGCTTTGTTTTACAAAATTTTTCAATTTTAATAACAGCATATTTTCAACTGATGATTTTGATATAACCTGTATCTCGAAAGTAGGATTATCATACATGTATCCCGGGCCATTTGCATTTAACAGATTAATTATTTGCACCGCAAATTTATTGTAATAATCCTTATGTTTTTCAGCGATGTATTTGTTTGAGTATAATAATTTTTCTTTTGTTATCTTTCTGAACATCGACCCGGTTCTTACCCTGTAATAAAATAACAATTCTGGCAATACCACGCCATTAAAACCATGCGCCAGCATGCTTACCATGCTTTCATAATCTTCAAGGCCGTAATCAGTCTTAGAATCGTTAAGCCCGGCCGTCAGAAATGCATTGCGTTTATATACCAACCCGCTACTATTAATGGGGTTATGCACCAATGCATACGGGGGTTGCGGCGTAAAAGCAGGCCATGCGCCATTGCTGTTTTCAGAATACTGTACCCAGGCCCCTGCAAAAAACACATTGTTATTTTGTTTTAATGCATTAATAGTTTTTTCGTAGTAAGAAGGCGCTACTTTATCATCCGCGTCCAAAAAAGCAAGGTATTCTCCCCGCGCCATCGCAGCGCCGGTATTTCTTGTTGCAGCAAGCCCCATATTAGCCTGGTGTACTATCACCATATTTTCATTAGTGCCCAGTGCCGCGATCTTTTTAATGCTTTGTATATCTGTACTACCGTCATTAATGATAAGTAACTCTATGTTCTCATAAGAAGAACCTAATACGGATTGTATGGACTCCTCTATATAGTCTCCCATATTGTAAAATGGTACAACAACCGACAAGAGGTCTTTTATTGTTTCCTTTTTTTCCGGTAAAGCCATAGGCTGCTGGTATAAAAAAGGAAAGTTGTTGCCAGGCAACGGGCTTAACGTCACCAATTCTATAAAGCTCATTTTCTTATCCGCCAAATTTGCAAATGAATAGCGCTCCTGTATACTCTGTTTTGCATTGGCGCCAATAGTTTTTACTGCTGCTTCATCCAACGACAATATTTTGTTAAGCTGCGCTGCAAATGTTCCCGGCATCTCATGATCAAATAAAAATCCAGATATTGCATCATCTATCATTTCAGCCTGCCCACCCTGCATGGAAGCCAGCACTACTTTTCCGAGGCACATTGCTTCCATCACTACATAAGGCATATTATCTACTATACTTGGCACAATAACCACGTGCGCATCACCAATGGCTGCCTCAATTTGAGAAGGAGAAATTTTTCCCGTGAGTTTTAATAAACCATTTTTGATATAAGGACCATATTTCTTCTCAATTACCTGTTGCATGGTTTGTTGCTCAGGATGATAAACAATATCTCCTCCACCAACCATGTGCAGCGGATATTTAAAACCCTCATCCCATAATGCCTTAAAATATACCAGCAATTCAAAGCAACCTTTTTGCGCAGAAAGTTTTCCATAATACACAAGCTTATACGGTGTGTAGGTAATAACTGCATTATCTTTTGCCTGGAAAGGATTGGCAATAACCGCAAGTTTTTTCCCGGCCAGTGACATATGCTTTTGAATTTCTTGTACTAAAAAGTCCGTGGGGGAAATTAATGCGTCAGCAGCGGCAATTGCTTGCTTTTCCATTTCACCAGTCCAGTAATCGGGATAGCGGAAAGTAGGCACACGATTGTATTCCAGGTAAATAAATGCAGGGGAATGCAGCGTAATTATTATCGGAATTCCCGTCAAAAAAGTATAGCCTGTATTTTTAAATTGGGTAAGGTAATAGGCTATACCAAGGTAATCCTGTGCCTCTATGCAGTATGGTTTACCTTCCGCTTCTACAAAAGCCTTTACTATTCCGGCAAACGCATAACTCAGCCGGGCGGTATAGCCCAAAAAAGAGCCTGTACCATCACGATTACTATTGAAGTGCACCAACCTGATATGTTGCGTTTCATTTGTAATGATAAAATCCTTTACACCATCATCCTGTGTAAATACAGTTACTGCATGACCAGCTGCAGCCAGCATCCCAGCTGTGAAATTACAGTAGGTACTAATACCACCACCATGCATTGGAGGATATTCTGTAGTAAGTAGCCAGTAATTCAATCCTTATATTTTTTTACACTGTCATTAAATAAAGAACCAAAAGTTCGTTTTCCAGTAATTACTTTAATAATATGGCCAAATCTTTTATACCAAAGTGGAAGGTTTTCGTATTCATGCCGGTAGTATTCCTGTAATAATTTCGCCTCATGAGAGGATCTTAGCATTAAATTATGCTCCTTATAATTATATAATTCGTTAGATATATACAGGTTCGCATTTCTCAGGTAATCATTCTCATTCAATACCGATTGCATTTTGTCTGCTATTTCAAACTTAACCGGATATTCGCTTTTTGTACTTGCCTCTATTTCCTGAATTGAGTTATATAACCTGTATGGATCAATTTGAGGATTATTCAAATAAAACAAATGACCGAATATCATTTCAGATTTAAGTATTGTTGTATAATCTTTCAAAAGATCTTCCGTGTCAGAATAAATAAAATTTGGCCGGCTTTTTGAATTTACTGATTGTTCGCTTTCCTTATTAAGTGAATGAATACGGTTAATCATGAGATTTTCAATTCCCTGCGCAAAAGAAAAATCTGTCAATCTTCTTTTGGCACTCTCAAAAAAAGGATCATTGAATGATACTAATGTTACTAACAATTTGCCATCACTACGATAATAAGAAAGGATAAAAAAAAACGATACAATAATTTCTAGAGTAAGGTTACTTAAATGGCTATCGACTTTTATCAACAATAAAAAACAATTCTCCTGGTTGTCACTAAAAAATTTATAGGCCTTTTCCATACTTTCAACATCAGACCCGTCTAATAAAACCGCACAATAAATTCGACAATCCTTATTGCGCTGCAGCTCCCTCTTGAAAATAATTGGCTTATCCGATAAAAAGAAAATAGTATTAAGCATCAGATAGTTTTTATTTTATAGCCTTGTGCAGTTATTATCCAACTCAAAAGCCTTTCCCAACAATGCGTATTGCTACCCATATCCTCATCCGTTATATTCCCTATTTCAAGTGATGTCCTGATTTGCAAAGGTGGATTTGCATTAAAAAAAGTATTTACCGGTTGCATTCTAAACCAAAACATAGTTCCGGCTGCATATTGGAATGAGGCCGGGAAAATATTAAACCGTTTTTGCAGTTGCGGCAGCAGCATTTTATTGTTGCTTTTAAATGATCGCAGGTTACTGCTAAATTCATTTTCAATATTTCCAGTACTTGTTATTATACCAACCTCCGGATGCCCTAAAAATATCTGAATAGCTTTCGTACAAAAGTCTGAGTCTGCAATTTGCAGCAAATTATTAGTCCAATCGGTATTATTAGCTTTGTAAAGGCTTTTCTTATCATGTAAAAAGAGGCCATACTCTGTTTTAAAATCAAGTTTTTGATACGCATCTAACAATATTAATTTTCCGCCGATATCTTTTCCTTTATTGGCCGATTGCCTGTAAATAATTTTTCTAATCATGTTTGTTGTGTCTGGCATATATTTTTGTCGGTATTTATCTCCTTGCCTTTCCATATTATATATACTTTCATCAACTTTGTTATAGTATAAATTTGAGGGAACCGATATCTTTCTTAAAAAAAACTCCAGCCAACGATCCTGATTTCCATAATAATTGTGAAAAAATATGGAGCATTCAGATTTCATATTTATATTGATAATGATTTTAGATAACCATCGTTTCCTACAATAAACAGCCCAAACACTATTCCATGATTTGCCCTGCAATATCCTTATTTATCCTTTCTTACAAAGAATCTGATTTCTTCCCCTTTACCATCAATTTCTAGTTTAACGGCTAATTCTTTTGCCATTTCAGTTGTTGATATTTCCTTAATATTCTTACTAATACATTCAATAACAGCATTGTAATCATAATCGCCAATTGATGTATACATTTTAAGAATAGTAAAACCTGCAGCTTTTAAAACATCAGCTAGAGTCTTTGGTGAATAATGCACATAGTGATGTTGAGGGTCAAGCCAAACCCAGTCATCTTTCAAATACTTAGAACACACAGATTCAATGTTAGGTACAATTCCACAATATACCCCACCCACCTCAAGCACGTTGTAAATTTTTTCAAGCGTTTGTCTTGGGTAAGGTAAATGCTCCAGTACATGAACCATGGTTACAACTTTACAAGATCCTGCATCAATTTTAGAGTCAATAAATTGGGAATTTGATACTGGTATTTGCAATTGCATTGTTGCAAAATCCAAACAATTTCTGGTCATTTCAATACCCTTAGGAGAATACCCTCTATCACGTATTTCGTCCAAAAGTGCCCCCCATCCGCACCCCACGTCAAGCCATATGCCTTTTGTATTGTTAGCAAGGCTAATTATTTCATCGATAAAATAGTTACGCCTTAATCCGGCCTGCTTTGCTTCTTGTACAGAATCCGGCGGACGCATATGCGATGCCTCATTTGCATACCCCTGGTATATTTGATACATCGCCTCCTGTGTAGGCCTGGTTCTTAAATAACTAACCCCGCAAGACAAGCAAGTAACAATGTCTGCTCTTTTACTAATTGGTACCGCTTTGTCAGAGTCACAAAACAAGCAATTTATTTTTTCAACCTCATTCATATATTTTATATTATTCTTCTTTTTTATTATTAAACATTTTAAATACACTCATTATATTTGAGGCTAAGTATAGTTTTGATAACCGGCAAAAAACTATGCGTCTTTTCTTGTTGGGTACCAGGAAATTATTTTTCTGCAATAAATAACACTTGTTCTCCGCCTAGATATCCAAACACATCCGAATGATATAAAAAAGCATAAGCATCATTAAACCCTGCATCTTTTACCTGATCCAGCATTTGCCACCCAAAATGTGTAAAACAAAGTATCCCTTTGGAACTTCCACCAACCGGGTCACCGTGATACTCTGGTTCCAGAATATGATAAGTTTTCCCATCTTCGCCTACAAATGCCCTAATTATATTTTCATACTCAAGGTTAGCAAATGGTACACTCCAAAAAAACTTTCCGCCTTTTCTTAAAACCCTAAAAGCTTCTGAAAAAGCTTTTATAAAATCAGGAATATGTTCCAAACATTCAAACGACATATAACAATCTAAAGACTCGTCTTCAAATGATAAATTGATAGCCGTTTCGTGCCGTAGATCGTTTTTATTTACTGAGCCTGGTTCTACATCCTCACCAAGGTATTCACTACCGATAGTATTCGGGAATTTATTCCTTAAATAAGTATATAAAGGAGTTACCTGTTCCGAAATATAAATATCATGATATGTTCGTAAACCTAATTCACAGTCAATAAGATGTATACATCCCCGTAATCGATTATTTAGTCCTGTAACAGGGCAAACTAAGCGTTCTCGCCAATTGATGTTCACTCCATCAGAATAATTATAATCTACCAAAAAATCCACCATATCTTTTGCGGGATAAGAGAATCCCCGAAGGGTAAACTGATTTCCTTTCCCAACAGTCAGTTGTATTTCTGCCTGATAGATTTGGTTGGCTAAATCCACATTTTTATTCTTATATTCATTATACTCTTCCTGACTTCTTATTCGAGCAATCTGCATGACAAATGGTTTTAAAATTCTCTATTGATTAATCCCCAACATAGCTTTCATTTTTATGGCAGCTGCGTCGTGTGTAAAATATGTATTGATATAATTTGCTTCTTCTGCACTTATTTTTTTAAGTAAGTTTATGTTATTGTATAAGCGTATAACCTCATTGGCAAAATCTTCATGTTCATTATGGGGATGAATAAAAGATGAACTATCACCAGGCATCCCCTCAACTCCAAAACTTGTAGAAACAATGGGCAGACCAAAATTCATAGCTTCAACTGTTTTGCCTTTTACTCCTGCCCCGTACCTGAGAGGAACAACAACAAGTCTTGAATTTTTATAGGCAGCCTGAAGTTCCGATTCTGAAACAAATCCTTTAATTTCTATGCTATCACTTTGCAATTTCATAATGCTCTCGGGTGGATTGGAGCCCACAACCACAAATTTAACCTTTGAGATTTTTTGGGTTACTAATGGCCAAACTTCTCGGCTAAACCATTCTACCGCATCCAAATTTGGGGTATGGCCAAAACCTCCTACAAAAAGAATGTGATTTCTTTCCGAAAAATCAGTAATAGCCGTTGCTTGTTTTTTAAAGAAATAAGGTAAAATTGTTTCTACCCTGTAAGATGGACTAAGGGAAGAAATGATATTTTTTTCGTCTTCGCTTGGGGTTAGTATTATATCTGAGTTTTCAAAGAGGTACATTTCTGTTTTTTTCCATTTAGCAGCAGATTCTAATAGCGCCGGGTCTTTTTGAATTCTGTGCTGCATCTCTTCTCTTAAAAAGTGAAGGTCGTGACCGTAATATAAAATAGTAGCTTTTGTAAATTCTTTTATAAAATCAATATACTTAATGGAAATGTGTGGCCGGTTGATATAAACAAAGTCAATATTATCCTTATTGTCTTTAATCCATTGCTTCCAATGATCACGATACCATACGCCATACAAAACCTCTATGCCCATTTGTTGCAATGCAGTTGTATATGGTTCGTGCTTGAAAAAATTATCTCCGAGAAATTTAATATTCAAGCCAAGCGAAGCAAATAATTCAAGGTACTGAAAGGTCGTTTTTGAACCGGCATCCTTATCAAAATGTGGCACATAGTGGTCAATCACAAGAATGGTTTTTTTAAACTTACTTTTGTCCCTGGCCTTAAACACATTTTGAGCATTGGGGAAATGGTCTTTTGCTAAAACAGGCTGCCATTTTTCGTATAATTTCTGTCTGTTAATAATTTGATATGATTTTATTACCGGCACGTTATCCACAGGACTACTATCAGTTCCATGTGAATAACCCTCATAGTGAATTACTTCAGAAAGGGGTTGGTACATGACTTTGTAACCTTTTTTCCGAAGCATAAACGCAAGATCTGAATCTTCGCAATACGCAGGAGTAAAATGCTTATCAAAACCACCCACTTGATCCCATAAATGTTTTCGTATCAGTATTGCTGCACCAGAAATATAGTCAACCTCTTTCACGTAATTGTATTCAGGTAACTCCGGGTTTTGACTGTGCCCATAATTCCAGCCGGATGCATCATCCCAAATAATACCACCTGCTTCCTGTAATCGTCCATCAGGATAAATTAATTTAGCCCCTACCATCCCAATTATATCGTCACTTTCAATAAGTTTAACTAATGGAGATAACCAATTAGGTCTTACCCTTGTATCGTTATTAAGAAATAAAATGTGTTTCCCCTTTGCGAACTTAGCTGCATTATTACAATTATTTAAGAACCCTAAATTTTTTTCATTTCGAATATGAACAATATTTTTTATGATGTCAGAGCATTCTCGGGTTATGTCTGTAGAACAATCATCAGCTAGAATCACCTCATAAGCTACACCCACAGTATTGCCAATTATACTTTCTATACAAGGATAGTTCATTTCCCAGGCATTAAAAACTGGGATAATAATAGAAACTAACGGATAATCAAAATAAGGGAGTTCAAGATGATCGTAATCCGCCTTAGTCATTTCTGTAGCCAGAACCAATGTTTCTGTCTGAAAAACAGCCGCAGAAAGTTCAGATGTTGCAGGAGCAGATTTTGGACGCAGATAGTTGAATATTTTTTTTACCCTTTTATACCTATTAGAATACTCAGGGAGTACCCTCCCTTTTACCTTGTAATATATTTTTAATAGTCTCCATCCATCTGAATTATAAATTTCAGACAGGCTTTCTTTCGCCAGATTCACTTCCTGGTACAGCTCATGATTTTTTTGATTCAGTTCTTCGGTTAAACATTCTTTTTCTCTAAGCTTTTGCTGTAAATCCAAGCTTTCATTCATTGACTTCTGTTTGTAATCAATTAAAGACTGGATGGTGTTTGACTGTTGCCTTAATAGATGCTCCTGTTGTTTAATTTTTTTGATATAATTTTCGAAATCAGCTTCTAATTTATCAGCCCTTTCAATCGTTTTTGTAATCAGTCTTTCATTTTGCGCAAGTTCATTTTTTAATGAGTGATTTTCAGCAACTTCTGACTCGTGTTTCTGTTCTTTTTCACTCACTTGTGTAGTTAATACTGAGATTTCTTTTTTCAGGCCAACTTCCGATATCCTGCTTTTCTCTATAGCTATTCTCAACCCGGAGTTCTCTTCTGCTGATGATTTTACCAAAAGATCTAGCGATTTAATTTCACTTTTTAGCTTTATTTCCTTTTCCCTACCTTCATCCAGTGCTAACTTAAGTTCATTTATTTCTATTGCCAATGCCTGCAACGAAATTTGTAATGTGCTTATTTCACTGCGCATGTTATTTTCTACGACCCTGTTTTCTTCAATTGCCGATTTCAGAACCTTTATTTCTGCGGTCGATGACTGCAATTGAACAGATATGTCAGCTATTTTTTTTTCGGCAATACTTTTATCCGTTGATAGCTGTTGATGCACAGTGGCTGCTTCCATCAGTTTTTGTTCGATTTGTGCATGCTTGTGTTCTGCCATTTTTTTTTCACCTGCATTTTTTTGAATAGACTCTGATTGCAGCAGAATAGTTTTACTGGCGTTATTAATTTTCATCCTAGCTTCCTCTAATTCCTTATGTAACGCATTACCCCACTTGCCTAATTCTTCTATTTCCTTATTCATACTAATAAGCCTGTCCATAAGTAAAAAATAATCCTTGCCCACCCGGGGTACCATAGAAGTAATTGTACTTATATCATTACCCAGTTTATTGTCGGAGACAACAGCAATAACATATTTGCGCTCAATATTATTCGGGGTTTCCCTTTGCAAATGATGTACCTCAATAGCACCCGCCTGTTCTGTTAAATGATTACTTATCAAACTTACCACTTCAAACCCCTGTTCAAAAAAAGCGACGTGTTTAAAATACTGTCTTACAAAGGCAATAAATTCTTCCCTGTAAAATTCACGTAAATGAAATGGATTAGTTTGATTGTATCTTTCTGAATAGTTTTTTTTATCTGGGGTGGACATGATTAACAATCCGCCGAGTTTCAACACTCTTTTAATTTCCTTCATAAACCCGTTCTGGGTATCAGTAGTAAGGTGTTCAATTGTTTCAAAAGAAACAACTATATCAAAAACTTCGTTATCACAAGGTATAGCGTCTGCACTGCCATACTTAAATTCCAGATTATTTTTATCTCTCCCATACTTTTCACCCGCCAATATTATGGATTCCTGGTCAATGTCAACACCAACTGCATTTTTAGCATGTTCAGCGATCAGGGCACTTCCATATCCTT
>Ga0302164_10000480_pt1 | contig 13533 bp, 7 predicted proteins | sample I_Fen_E3_1_FD_193500 | JGI IMG/M metagenome (GOLD analysis project Ga0302164, IMG submission 193500) | Peat permafrost microbial communities from Stordalen Mire near Abisko, Sweden - I_Fen_E3_1 | ecosystem: Environmental > Terrestrial > Soil > Wetlands > Permafrost | place: Sweden: Abisko...
CTGATAAAAATAAAAGATGAAACTGCTCATCTCATTAATCTGTTACATGATTAATTGAAAAATCAATTTAAAATTACTTTACTCATTTGTTGACCCTGTTCCTTTGCTGGAAGAAATGTGGATTAATAATGAAACAATTTTTTATTTTTTTTGTTTACCTGTTTTAATTTTAAACAAAACTAAGTTAAACCTAACGAAAAGGGTTGTTAAACAGATAAGCAAAGTTGTTGTTATTTCATACAAGCTCTTTTAAAACATCCTTTTTATTGGATAACAGATGTTGTTGCAGAATATTAAATTTTATGACAAATTAAAATTTAGTTTCAATGAAAAAACTTTTACTCACACTCATGTTAATTGTGTTTGTCAGTGGTTTTATGCTTTTTGCCCAGACAAAAGTCATTACCGGTACTGTTAGCTCTTCAACTCCCGTTGAGGGGCCTGTTCCGGGAGTTACTGTAACCGTTAAAGGCACAACCATTGGTACTGTTACTGATTCGAATGGGAAATATTCTGTTTCTGTTCCTCAATCAGCTACTACTCTTGTTTTCTCCTTTGTTGGTATGAAAAAGGTGGAGAGTGAAATCTCCGGTCGGATGGTAATTAATGTTATAATGGAACCTGAGGTTAATGTTTTAATTGAGGTTGTTGTTACTGCATTGGGTATATCCAGGGAGAAAAAAGCCTTAGGATATGCTGTACAGGATGTCCAGAATGACGTAATTGAGCGCACAGGTAATTCTGACCTGTCAGGTGCAATGCAGGGAAAACTTGCCGGTGTTGACATTAAACCCTCCAGTGGTATGCCCGGGGCATCATCACAGATTGTTATCCGTGGTGCCCGCTCCTTTACCGGTGATAACACGCCTCTCTATGTCGTAGACGGGATGCCAATTGCTTCAACTGCTGATTTTTCTACTGGCAACAGCGTAACCGGGGCAGATTTATCGAACCGTGCAATCGATATTAACCCTTCTGATATTGAAAGTATCAACGTTCTTAAAGGGCAAGCTGCTGCGGCACTTTATGGTATCCGTGCTTCAAATGGAGTTATAGTTATTACTACAAAAAGCGGTCGGGGAAATAAAGCCGGGAAACCTGTTACAACAATTTCTCATGTAAGCAGCTGGTCAAGAGTTTCCCGTAACCCTGACTTTCAGACTACCTATGCTCAGGGCAATTATGGTGTATATGTACCAACCACTTCATTCTCCTGGGGGCCTAAGATTGTTGATCTGCCTGATGATCCTACAAATGGAGGAAATGCAAATGGGCATCCGGGACTGTTTTATGTTCCGCAGCTGGCGAAAGCAAATCTTGATCCCTGGGTTGCTCCACAGGTATTTAATAACTGGAAAAACTATTTTAAAACCGGTTATACTGCAACAACTAATATAAATGTCAGTCAGGCAACAGAAACAGGTAATTTTGATGTGAATTTCAGTCAGACCAATCAGAATGGTATAGCTCCATCAACAGGGATGACCCGGTGGAATGCCAAAGGATCTGCTGAAAGGACGTTAAATAAAAATTTCAAAATCGGTTTCACGTCCAATTTTTCTAAAATTAATATTGATAAGCTAACATCTGCTAATGATGCAGCTCTGGCGGGTGCTTTCTCTGCTCCATCAAGTTATAATCTTAAAGACTATCCTTATTTTGTTCCGGGAGATCCATATACTCAGATATATTATCGCTCTCTGTCATTTGACAACCCTTACTGGGCTGCTCAGCATAATGTCTTTAATGAAAAAACTGATCGTTTTTTCGGCAACGGGTATCTTAATTATCTTGGCAAATTTAATGAAGATATGGATATAAAAGTCCATTATCAGTTGGGAATGGATTCCTATACAACACATTTTCAGGATATCTTCGAATTCGGGCATGTCGGATTATCAGGTTTGATGGATAATTACGGTATTACTTCTTCGAATGTTAACTCTCTGATTACTGCAAATTATGATTGGAATATCAACAGTAATCTGGTTTTTACTGCACTGATCGGGAATGAGTTTACCCAGAATAATTCCAAAACATATTCCGAACATGGTGAAGATTTTAATTTCGGTGGCTGGGCACATATTCAAAATGCCAATACGGTTACTGCAAATGAATCCAAATTCAAAAATCGAACAGTTGGCTTTTTCGGAAGTTTATCTTTAGACTGGAAATCTATGTTATTCCTGAATGCAACTGGCAGAAATGATATAGTATCCTCTATGCCAAGAGATAACCGGACTTTCTTTTATCCGTCAGTCTCCCTGGGTTTTGTTGCATCTGAATTGGAAGCTATAAAAAATATGAATTGGATTTCATTTACCAAACTTCGTCTTTCATATGCTGAAGTCGGCCAGGCTGGTGCATACTTAAATAATTTTTATACTAAACCAGTCTATTCAGGGGGATTCTGGTCGGGGGATCCTATTTCATACCCGATTGGCGGGATAAACTCATATATCCCCAATAATACGCAGTATGACCCCAATTTAAAACCTCAAAATACCAGATCGTACGAAGCAGGAGCAGAATTGAAATTCCTTAAAAACCGTTTGGGTATTGATTATACCTTTTCTCGTCAAAATATAGATAATCAGATATTTACAGTACCTCTGGCAGCATCCACAGGTGCAGCTCAGTTGTTAATGAACGGAGGTAAAGTCCACACTATAAGTCATGAGATTATATTATATATATCTCCGGTAATGCAAAAAGACTTCAAATGGGATATTAATGTTAACTTCTCTAAGGTCGATAATACGGTTGATGTCCTTGCTCCCGGTGTTGAAAGCATTTTTCTGGGAGGTTATGTCACTCCGCAGGTTCGTGCCGGTATTGGTACAACGTATCCTGTAATCTATGGTGTTTCATTTGTCCGCGACCCGGTCTCTCATAAAATTGTTGTTGAGGATAGCCCCGGAGCATTTAACTATGGAATGCCAAAAATAGGCGACCCCGCCGTAATCGGGAAAGTATCTCCTGATTTTATACTTGGCGGAACTAATACTTTTATATATAAAAACTGGTCATTGAGTGCCGTTGTTGAATGGAAAAAAGGTGGAAAAATGTACTCTGGCAGCAATGGATTGCTCGACCTGTACGGTATGTCGACACGGACTGCAGATCGCACGTCGACATTTATATACGACGGAGTTAAACCTGATGGAAGCCCTAATGATATTGTCAGGGGCGGACCTTCTGATCCAAGGGCATTGCAGGATTTGTATACTAACGTGCTGTCCAATATTGATGAGTATTATATTTATGATAATTCATTTGTAAAACTTCGTGAACTTTCTCTTAAATATAAACCTTCAAAGAAATTATTTCAATCAGTTGATGTGGGAGTTTCTGTCTTTGCCCGTAACATTCTTCTTTGGACAGCCCTGCCAAACTTTGATCCTGAATCAAGTCAGGGAAATACAAACATCGGAGGATCGTTTGAAAGATTTTCCTTACCTCAGACAACTAGTTATGGTTTTAGTCTGGATTTAACTTTTTAATTTCAAACACAATGAGAAAATCAGTTTATATACTTTTTGCAGTAATCTTGGCTTTGAGTCTCTGGTCGTGCTCTGAGAAAATCATGGATAATATCAATAAAGATGTGAACGATCCCACAGACGTGCAGTCAAAATTGGTAATTACTGATGCAATGACCAGTACAGCATTCTCAGTAATTGGCAGCGATCTGGCGTTTTATGCATCGGTTTATATTGAACATAATGTTGGAGTTTACAATCAATTTTACAATGCCGAGATCAGGAGCGGAGAACCTACAAGTTCAACCACCTATAATAATTCCTGGGCATCTATGTACCAAACCCTGTACAATCTTAAAGTAATAATCGGAAAATGTTCTGATGGTGGTTCAGAAGCAGGCAATTATCATACTCTTGGAATTGCCCAGGTACTTTCAGCACTTAATCTGGCAACTCTCACCGATCTGATGGGTGATGTTCCATGGAGTCAGGCGCTTCAGCCAGGTATAATATTTACTCCGGTGCTGGATAAACAGCAAGATATATACACTGTGATTTTTAAATTTCTTGATGATGGTATTGCTAATCTTAACAAGACATCAGTCTACGCTTCTCTTGGAGCACAGGATCTTATCTACGGAGGGAATAGCGCATTGTGGATAAAGTTTGCGTATGGATTAAAAGCACGTTATACCATGCGTTTATCACTTAAAACTCCTGATTATCCTGATGTTATTACATTTGCAAATCAATCGTTCGTCTCAAGTTCAGAACAGGCTCAGTTCGACTATAATGGAACTTCAGCACAAAGTCCATTTTATCTTATATTCACTGACCGTGATTATTTAGGAGCAAGTCAGAGTCTGCATGATAAACTGGTTGCAAGGAATGATCCCAGAGATACTGTGTTTTTTAAACCACATCCATCTTCGGGAAGCACCGACATTGTTTTTGCTCCTAACGGAAGTCCTAACCAGGTACAGGGCAAGTATTCGATCTCTGCAATCAGCAGTAAGACTGCGCCTACTTACCTCTTAAGTTATCACGAAATTGAGTTCCTGAAAGCGGAAGCATACGCCAGGTTAAATGATTTCCAGAATGCCGATAGTTCGTTGAGATTAGGCATCACAGCAGCATTTCACAAGGTGAACATAGGATTGTCAACTGCTTCAGCTGTTAATTATATGAATAACAATGTAAGATTAAAATTTAGTGCGAATCCATTATCTGAGATAATGAATCAGAAATATCTGAGCTTTTACGAAGAGGAAGCTGTTGAGGCTTATAACGATTACAGGAGGTTGAAAGCTATGGGAGAAGATTTTATCGTTCTTGAAAATCCCAAAAATGCAACCCTCTTTCCCTTACGTTATTCCTATGGTGCTGCTGATGTAACTACAAATAAAAACGTCAGCGATGCTTACGGTGACGGTACTTATGTTTATTCCGAAAATGTGTGGTGGGCAGGCGGAATACGCTGATATCCATTTTATACATAGTTTAACTCTTTAAACATTTAAAATGAAAAAGATAAAAACATTAGGAGTAGTTGCAACATTCATTCTAATTATTTTTGGATGTAGCAAACTTAAAGATCCCGCAGGTACAAGAAATGTCGGAGTGGTTCCTGCAATTTCCAATGTTGCACCTGGCATATTTGATTCAAAGGACCTGGTTAATTCATATGTCCAGTTTGTGGTTGACCTGCCTGCCGGCACACAGGCAGACGGTGCTGTAATTGAGGCTTCATATAATGCTAATTCCGAAAGAATTCAGGTAGCCGCGATCACAACCTTTCCTTCAACAGTCAAACTTGTATGTGGTGATGTTCTTCAAAAACTGGGACTTATAAGAGATAGTATTAGTAATGGTGATGTATTTACTCTTGAACTGGTAACAACAGTAAACGGAGTAGCATACCGTTCAAATACTGTTTTATTCATCAGCGTGGCCTGTGCATTTGATAAAAATTTAACGGTTGGCAGTTATCATTCGGTCTCCGCAAGCTGGAATACTTCAGGTAATGTAACCTTTACGGATGATCCAAATAATCCCTATACAATATTTGTAGCAGGATTGGAGACACTCGATAATCTAATTGAAGACAAAGGTCCGCTTGTTATGCACATAGATCCTGTAACTTATGCAGTTAAAGCTGACAAAACAGTTCTCGCTACAGATGCATTTGGTTATCACAATATTGCATATTCAGGAAGTGGTACTTATAATTCATGTGACGGGTCGTTTGCCATGACTTTTGATATCTCAGTTGATGAAGGCGACTTCGGAAACTTTGGTTTCACAATGACAAAAAATCCATAAGTAAATAATTAAAAAATTATTATAAGAGGGTGTTAAAAGCCCTCTTTTTTTTACACCTAAATGCCCCGAAGTCGACTTTTTTATTTACTGATAATTATAAAGCCCCTCTTGGGGGGATGGGGGTGAATTCTCCCTTTTGAGACAGACTCTATATCTAATATTAAAACCTGAAATATTCTAATTGTTTAATCAAATATAAACAAGACTATTACACCTTTATAACTACAATTATTATCTTAAAATAAAGGCTTCTCTGATCACAAATGTTCAGGTTTACTGAATAACCTTAACAGAAATTGTTCTAAATTTCAAATTAATTAACTGACATGATAAAAGTCTTAAAATTGTCATAATCCTAATAATTGGAAATTATTTAGAGATTTTCGGCTTTAATAATGAGTAGAAAACCAAACAAATAATTCATACGATTTATATATTCCAGAGTTGCATTTCTGGCGATCTCTTCACGTTAAGCGGCAAAATAGTATAGGTTATTTTAGTCTTTATTATTTGTCTTTTCAGATTATCTTAAAATAAAAATGTTTATTTTGGAGATTAAATATAGAACTCCTATATTTGGCTGTTAAATTAAAACCTAAAACTAATATCGTATGAAGAAACTATTTCTGCTGATTGTTTTGTTTGTGTTTATAAGTGGCTACACTTTATTAGCACAAACAATAGTCATTACAGGTACGGTTACCTCTTCAGTTCAAGGGGAAGGTGCAATTCCGGGTGTAACAATTACTGTTAAAGGTACAACTGTAGGTACCCTGACAGATGTGAATGGGAAATTTTCACTTACAGCGCCACAGAATGCAACCACTCTTATTTTCTCCTATATCGGGATGAAAAAACAGGAGATTGTAATTGGCGGCCGTAAAGTAATTGATGTTGTTATGGAGTCAGATATTCTTGGTTTACAGGAAGTAATTGTAACCAGTGGATACGGAATCAAGAGAGCCCCAAAGAGTTCTGCAGCTTTAAACCAGGTTGTATCTGGTGATAAACTTAGCGAAATTCGTGAGACGAACGTTAACAATGCACTTGCCGGTAAGGTTGCTGGTATCCAGTTCCAGGGCCAGTCTGCTGCTGCTCTGGGTCGTACAGGTAACATAAGGTTACGTGGTGACGGCGGTTTCAGTACAGGTACAGGAGTTCTATATGTTGTTGATGGGACTATCCTTCCAAACTCCAATGACCTAAATATGGACGACATTGAAGATGTTACTGTTCTCTCTGGTCCAAGTGCAGCTGCAATTCTTGGGTCTCAGGGTGCTAACGGTGCTATTATTATTACTACCAAAAAAGCAAAAGCTATCGCCGGTAAGAATGTGAACGTAGAAGTAAATACCGGTTTTCTTGCATCATCGGTTTATATTTTACCAAAGTATCAGAATGATTACGCAGGAGGTAATTCATACAATTTGACAAAATATACATGGAAATCAACTGATCCTGTAGAGTGGAAACCACTTGACGGGAAATATTATCCTAACTATTCCGATGACTCCAGCTGGGGTCCAAGAATGGTAGGTCAGGAATATATTCCCTGGTACTCATGGTATCCTGGCACAAAATATACCGGAACCACAGCCAAATTAGTTCCACAACCTAATAATGCCAGAGATTTTTTCAATACAGGTTACACCTTTAATAATAGCGCAGCTTTTTCAAAGGTGACCGAAGGCTTTAATATTCGTGCCGTTATTGGGAATATTAATGTACAGGGTTTGATTCCTGAAACTTCATTGAAGAAAACAACATTCTCAGTAAAGACCAGTTATGATATAGGCAAAAAACTGACCGTTGCTGCCAATGTAAATTTCTTCAGTACATTAACAGAGGGTCAGTTTGATGATAATTATTCAAACCAGTCAACCGGTTCATTTGACCAGTGGTTTCACAGAGATCTCGATATGGGCCTTATGAGAGAATTAAAAGACCTCAGGACAGCCGATGGAATCTGGGCAAGCTGGAACCATAGTGATCCTACTGCTTATAATCCGGATAATACCAAGCCATTTTATGCAGCCAACTACTGGTATAATTTTTATAAATATTTCGATCTGGTTAAAGTTCCTACAAGATCCGACAGGCTGTTTGGTGATATTTCTCTTAATTACAAAATACTTGACTGGCTTTCGGCAAAAGTTACCTACCGTCGTCAGCAGAATAACACATGGTCAGAGCAAATGTACAGTACCGATCTGAATGACAGCGGTACTCAGACAACAGGTAATGAACCTGCCGATAAGGGTTTTTACTATACCGGAACCACATATTCGAACCGCGAAAATTTTGAATCGTTAGTATCAGTAAATAAAACAATTAATGATTTCAAAATAACTGCCAATGCAGGTACTGATTTCTTCAATGCTACATATAAACTTAACAGCGCTCAAACTGTTAACGGTTTTAGTATAAAAAACCTTTATTCGGTTTCTAATTCCGCAAGCCAGCCTCTTATAACCAATACAAGACAACTGGAAAAGTATAATGCCGCATTTGTATTTGGTAACTTAGGATACAGGGATTTCATTTTCGGTGAATTCACTTTACGTAACGACTGGTACTCTGTACTTCCTCCAAGTGCTAATTCAATCTTATCAAAATCATTCGGTGCTTCATTCGTATTCAGCGATCTTGCAAAGCTCGACTGGCTCAATTACGGAAAGATACGTGCTTCTTGGGGTGAGATTCCGACAACTATAGCGGTATATGCATACCCTGGATTTGCTTATACTGTGGGAGCATACCAGTGGAATAGTAACTTTGTTATGACAACTCCCGATCAGATAGTAGATCCGAAGATCAAAGGCGCTGTTAAAACCCAGAAAGAACTCGGTATGGAATTAAGGTTCCTCAAAAACAAGTTAGGACTTACTGTTACTTATTGGGATGGTACGGAAAATAATATTCCATATGCTATTTCAATAGCTAATTATAGTGGTTTCACCTCAGACTATACCAATACAGGTAAAATCGTTAAAAACGGAATTGACTTCGCTCTTAATCTTAAACCTGTAAATAAACCTAACATTTCCTGGGAAGCTAATGCATCACTTGCTTACCTGATTAAAGAGAATGTTGTTACAATTGCGCCGGGTGTCGACAAATTTATTGTTCAGGCACAGTGGGCAAACGCTGATGGTTCTGCCAGACAGGGAACTCCTTCCATGATACAAGCTGCAGGGAGACCCTGGGGCGAAATCTATGGAGCAGGTATTGCCAGAGATAAAACTACAGGTTTGCCTTTAATAAATGCCAATGGTTCATATGTTACAGATGCCAATCATTATTTTGGAAATGTTCTGCCGAAAGTCACCGGTGGACTTCAGAACTCATTCAAAATATTTAAGAACTTTATTTTTGTAGCGAACATTGACTACCAGTTTGGTGGTAAATTCTTCTCCCTGTCAGATATGTGGGGTACCTATTCAGGCCTTACCGCAAAAACCTCAGGGTTAAATGATAAAGGTATTCCTTCACGCGATCCGGTTGCCGATGGTGGTGGAGTACATGTAAAGGGTTTGGATGCTACAACCCTTCAACCTGTAGATATGTATGTAGATGCTCAGACTTACTGGCACGGTACGTACGACAACGAGTACTATGACGACTTCGTTCATGACCTGACATTTATCAAACTTCGCGAATTAAGTATCGGTTATAGTTTACCGATTGAAAAAATGGGCGGACTGGGTAAATATATCCAGGGTTTGACAATTTCCTTCATAGCTCAGAACCCATGGCTTATCTATGCCAAATCCAGAGATTTTGATCCTTCGGAGATATCACGTGCAGGTGGAGAAACAGGCCAGTTCCCCGGAATTCGTTCTTTTGGAACAAACATCAAGATCAACTTCTAGGGTTGCCATTTGAAACTTAAAAATTTTAAAAAGATGAAAAAATCAACTTATAAAATAGCAACTTTCGCCCTTGCGGTAGTTCTAATTATTACGGGTTGCAATAAACTGAAAGACTTTGGAAGCACAAATGTTGACCCGTCTGCGACAAGTAAGCCAATAACATCGGCTTTATTAACCAATGTGTTAACAGGGATTGGAGGCTACGGAGCTATTATTACTCCGGCATTATATGCCCAGTATTATTCAGAAACTCAATATCCCGATGTTTCATGTTATTCGGCAAATACTATAAGCCCGCAGGCTGTCTATGCAACATATCTGTACGATCTTCAGAATATTATTATTAATAATACTGATCCGACTACAGCACCTACTGCGGCCCTGAATGGCGCCAACGCCAATCAGATTGCAATTGCCAGAATTCTTAAAGCCTATATCTTCTGGACATTAACAGACAGATGGGGTGATATTCCTTACACAGAAGCACTTAAGGGTGTTCCCGATGTAGCTTACGATTCTCAGCAATCTATCTATGAAGACTTGCTTAAAGAGCTGACCGAATCAGTCGCACAGTTTACATCCGGGGCAGCCGTCAAAGGTGACATCGTATACAGTGGTGATGTAGCACAATGGCAGAAATTCGCAAATTCTTTGAGGATGCTTATGGCTCTCAGACTTTCAAAAAGATATCCGAATGCAGGGGATTACGCTGCAACACAGTTTAATGCCGCGCTGACCGATGCAGCAGGATCAATTTCTACTAATGCAGATAATTTCCAGCTTACTTATCCTGGAGGGAACTTCAGGAATCCATTTATGGCATTGTACGATGGACGTCATGACTATGGTGAAAGTGAAACAATGACAACTCTTCTCAATACACTTGGAACAGACGCCCGTCAGGCCGTTTTTGGTGCGACCTCTGCCGGCGCTGCCTCAACCAAAGGAGTACCCTATGGAAGAGCACGTTCCGCATATCCCGGCTGGGTAGGTATTGATGCATGGTGCGGAGCAAATCCTGATTTTTGCTATGTGTTGGCTCCTTCATTCCGCACAGAGACGAGTCCGATTTTTATAGTACATGCTGCCAGCGTTCTATTAGCACGTGCTGAAGCTGCCGACCGAGGCTGGACTACAGAAAATACATCAGACTTGTACACTGCAGGTATTAACGCTGATTATGAGCTTTGGGGGTTGACTCCACCTGCTGCCTCATTTTTTGCTACAACAGGCGTTGCTCTTGGTGCTGCAGGTACAAACCTTCAGCAGATTGCCACTCAGGAATACCTGGCTTATTATCCCGACGGATTACAGGGGTGGAGTACCTGGAGAAGAACTAACTTTCCGACACTTACCCCTGCAATTGATGCTACCAACACTCCTCCGGTAATACCACGCAGATATATGTACGGACCTTCTGATTATAGCCTTACGGCAAAAGGTGTTGCTACAGCTGTTACTGCACTTGGAGCAAATGGCGATAAAATGGATTCCAAAATATGGTGGGATCAGTAGTATTTACTGAAACTTTAAATTTTTAAAAATTAAAATATGAAAACATTTCATAAATTAAATATCGTAATAAGCGTCCTGCTCTTAGCGATTCTTGCGGTATCCTGTAATCCGAAGACTGAGTCGATGGGTTCTGCAGGACAGACAATCGTGAAACTATTCCCGGATGGTTATAATATGATTCCTTTTGACGCTGCTGCTACACCGCAAACAGGTGTCCTCTTTGAAGTAAGAAGGGATGCAAACAGTAGTACGGCTTTAAATTCTGAAACTACGGTTACTTTGGAGTATGATGTAGACACTACTATTCTTAAAAAGTATAATGAAATTAATGGTACATCGCTCATCCCACTTCCAGCCTCATTGGGTACTACTACTCCTGCTCCAACCGCCGGAGTGATTACTCTTACTTTTGCGGCCGGTGAATTTTCAAAATCAGTAGCGGTTAACATTCCGAATGCCTCTATCTTCGATTTTACCCAGCAATATGCATTCGCCTATAAAATGACAAGTGTTTCAGGAACAGGAATTAAGAGTGCTGCCACAAATGATACTATCGTTGCGCAGGTTCTGATTAAAAACAAGTATGATGGTGTTTATGTAGTTACTGCAAATTCACCTATGGTTGATATTTTGAACTCAGGACTTACAGGTTGGTATCCATTTACTTATAATCTTGAAACTTCCGGAGAGAACAGCGTGAAATGCCTCCTTGTAGATCCGGGATACTACGATTATTATCACCCTATTACGAGTGGTGGTTCTTATAGTGTTTATGGAGCATTTGGTCTGGAGATTACATTTGATCCTGCAACTGGTAATATTGTCAGTGTTACTAACGTTTGGGGGAATCCTCCTTCAAATACAAGAATGCCGGTTATAGATCCATCAGGTGTGAACAAATATGATGCTGCTACAAAGATTATTCAATTTAAATATTGGATGATCCAGCCGAGTTTGGTACCGACACCTCCGAATATCCGTACTTCCTTTGATGAAACATGGACATATAAGGGACCAAGATAATTTGGTAAAATAAATTAATTAGAGGCTGTCTCATTGAGTCAGCCTCTTTTTTATTTATAAAATGAGTAATTTTGAAAGTGATGGTTATCGACATAAATAAATAGCAATATGAGACAGATAGAAAAACAAAGAAATCTTATCATGGCATTCGTGACTTTATTGTCCTTTAGTATTTCAACTGGATTATCTGCGCAGACTGATTCTTCCAAACAATTCCCACAACTCCTTTTTCCCGCTTTTACAAAGGGCATAATTATAATGAAATCGGGGCAGACAAATTCTGCATTACTTAATTACAATACAGTTGATGAAGAGATGGTCTTCAAACAGAATGGTATATATCTGGTACTGGATAAACCGGAGGACGTTGATACAATATTAATTCAAAACCTCAAGTTCGTGTATGTCGGAAAAGCTTTTTATGAAATCATAGTAAATGGTTCTGCTTCTCTCTCTATTCAGCATAAAAGCCGGTATACTTCTGCTGGCACCAATACAGCTTATGGCCTTACTTCTCAAACCAACGGAAGTAATTCAGCTGTGATGGTTCAGGCCGGTAACCAGGTAAGAAATTTTGATTTACCTGATAATGTGATAGTTGCTCCCGCAATAGTTTACTGGATAAAAAGAAATGGAGAGATGTCCAAGTTTACAAATGAAAGGCAGTTTCTTAAGATATTTCCTGGAAAGGAGAATGAAATTAAAGAATTTATAAGAAGTTCCAGGATCGATTTTAAAGTGCGCGAGGATCTGATTAAACTCGGGAATTTCTGTAACGGGCTGGTCAGATAGATTTGGAGATCAGTCTATTTTCAGACTAACAAGCTCAAGTCTGGTGGTTGAAGCCTTTAACACTTTGATTACGAAATTGCCGATTCGTATTACATCATTATTCCCGGGTATACTTCCATGGTAAAAAAGTATCATACCGGCAAGTGTTTCATAATCATCTTCTTCCGGAAGGTGTAAATGATATTTTTCGTTAAGGTAATCAATCTCGAAACGTCCCGATAGAATATACTCGTTATGTCCTACAATCTTTTCAGTTAGATCGGTTGTATCATGTTCATCCTCGATATCCCCGACGATCTCTTCAAGAACATCCTCTATAGTTACCATTCCTGATGTTCCTCCGAACTCATCAACCACAAGCGCAATATTCTTCTTTTCCTCCACGAATAACTTAAGGAGCTTGTTAGCCGGCATCGTTTCAGGAACTATTGCCAGTTTCCTTATCATTGACTTTATATCAGAAGTGTTTCTGAAAATATCTTTTAATTCAAAATATCCGATAATATTGTCAATTGTCTCCTGAAAAA
>Ga0302164_10000481_pt1 | contig 13522 bp, 16 predicted proteins | sample I_Fen_E3_1_FD_193500 | JGI IMG/M metagenome (GOLD analysis project Ga0302164, IMG submission 193500) | Peat permafrost microbial communities from Stordalen Mire near Abisko, Sweden - I_Fen_E3_1 | ecosystem: Environmental > Terrestrial > Soil > Wetlands > Permafrost | place: Sweden: Abisko...
TTGTGGGTATTTTAACCGGCAGTTATGAAAAGATCTATCAACGCATCAAAAACCGCACAGGTCACTATATGCCGGCATCACTTTTACGATCTCAGTTTAAAAGTTTGGAAATACCACAAGATGCATGTACAATAAGTATAGATCAAGAACCCGCTGCAATTGTTGAGTTGATTGCTGAAAAGTTATACGGCGCTTAATGGTTGAGCGCTATTAATATTGAAGTGTTCAAAATAATGCTCAATTTTCAATATTCAATGTTCGATGAAAAATGTACCGCTGTATTAATATTGAACATTGAGTGTTGAGCATTGAATATTGAAAATTTTTTCCTTCCTAAAAATCGGAGTATTCCAGCGGCTGTAAAAAACTAATATCAATATGCGCAACATTATGCTGGTATTCCGGCATAGCCGATAATGTTTTCCATGCAAGGTCACTACCAAAAGTTTTCCAGTGGGCATCACGGTCGGCTTTGTTTTCGTAGCAGGTCATGTACATTAAGTTGGGCATGTGGCTGCCGGCAACTACTTCCGAATAAAAAACCGCATTGGCATTAATACGTTTAAAAATATCAATTTCATTGCCTTCATTAAACATGTGCACTTTGTTGGCAAATATTTTTTCGGTAGCACCTTCATAACTCCGCAGTTCGTACACCCTTTCATTTTTTGGTGCCGTAAGTTTGGGCAATTGCATTTGAGGCGCCAATGGAAAAGCCTTCAGCAGTATTACTTCCATCCTTGAATAAGGTGGTGTGGTATAAACAGCATTAATATAATCGGCACCTGCAGTTTGGTAATCGTTATCGGTGCTTAATTTTTCTGCAATGGCAGATTGATCTTCTAAACCTTTTATGGTCATGTACACATACAACAGTTTTACAGCCGAAGTATCGTTGGCCAGCGATTTAAAAACCCCGATATTTTTATACCCTATCTTATGCAATGCCGGCAGCAAAGCATTTTTAAGGTAATTGTTCAATACTGTTTCCTGCGCTGCAGTGGTGTACTGATACACGGTAAGCTGGTACAGTTCCCTTTTAGGTTTGCCACCAGCAACAGTTGCCAAACTGATGCAAAAAAGACAGGCAAAAAGAATGATTTTTTTAGAATGAAGTTTCATATTGATTTAGCTTATAAATTGCAGCAACAAATTAAGAGAAAAAATTTGTTTTAAGCGATTTTGTTTTAAGTGTTGCCAACAAAATGGAGCTACTACCGGCATATACCGTCACCAATTGGGTGCTCATTCTTTCAGGGGCATTTATTATCGGGCTATCCAAAGCTGGCCTGAAGGGTATCGACATGATGAATGTAACCCTTATGGCTATTGTGTTTGGCGGCAAAGCCTCTACAGGTATAGTTTTACCACTGCTGTGTGTGGCCGATGTTATGGCAGTATGGTATTATCACCGTCATGCGCAATGGCCCCACTTTTGGAAATTATTGCCGTGGATGATCGCCGGCATTTTGATTGGGGTGTATGTGGGCAAGGATTTAAATGAAGCATTGTTCAGAAAAGTAATGGCCATTATTATTGTACTCACCGTAATCATTATGTTTTGGCTGGAGATGAGGAAGACACCGGTAGTGCCGGAGAATAAATTTTTTGCCTCGGGATTAGGTTTGGCATCGGGGTTTACTACCATGCTGGGTAATTTAGCGGGTGCATTTTCTAATATTTATTTCTTAGCCATGCGCATGCCCAAGAATGATTTTATTGGTACTGCAGCCTGGGTATTTTTAGTCATCAACTGGTTTAAATTACCCTTCCAGGTTATTTACTGGAAGAATATTAATGCAGCATCATTACTTACAGATGCATGGTTAATACCAGCCTTGCTCATTGGTTTTTTTGCGGGCTTAAAAATTGTAGCCAAAATAAAAGATGACGGTTACCGTAAAGTAATTTTGGTGTTAACACTGGCAGGTGCTATAGTGATTTTTTTAAAACGCTAAGTACATCAAAAATATTTTTTTGATTAAGTACATCGAAATTATTTTTCGCTACAGCACTCCTGCATTTCTTTTAATGCAAAAAAATATTTTTGCAATACTGTCCTTTTTACAGCCACTCAATTGTTATTGAAGTATAGTATTTATTATTCAATAACCATTAAATTAAACGATTATGAAAGAATTTATGTTGATTTTCAGGCACCAGGATGGCCACAAAGTAGCATCACCGGAGCAGATACAGGTTTGGATGCAACAAACCATGGACTGGATTGGCGGCATTGCTGCGCAGAACAAATTTGTACAGGGCAATGGCCTGCCTTTTGACGATGCCAAAGTGGTATGGCACAACAATGTAGTTACCAACGGGCCTTTTGGTGAGATAAAAGAAACCATTGGTGGCTATATCGTGGTTAAAGCATCTACCGTTGATGAGGCTGTAGAGTTTGCAAAAGGCTGCCCCGTTTTACAGGGCGAAGGCAATAGCGTGGAAGTGCGGGCCATTGCAAAAGGAGATGGGGTACATTAGGAACACGGATGACACGGATTGGATGGATTTTAAGGGATTTGTTTTTTAGATAAAGAGTTTATTGAAATAAAAACTTACTTTAAAATAGAATGTCCACGGATTTTTTATTCTGCTACGCATAATGCCTGCTTCAGAAATAATCCAATATATTCTGCAAGGCAGAATAAAAAATCCGTGGGCATCTGTGCAACCCGTGTTCCTGTATTTTTTTTCCTGAACGCAAACACATTTTATCATGCAGCAACAAGAACTGATACCGCATTTATTCCGAACAGAGTTTCAAAAGATCACTGCTGTGCTTTGTAAATTATTGGGTATTGAGCATATGGAAATTGCAGCAGACATTGCCGGCGAAACTTTTTTAGCCGCATTGGAAAACTGGAGTTACAAAGGCCTTCCCGAAAACCCCACCGCATGGTTGTATACTGTGGCTAAAAACAAAGCCAGGAATCACATCATCCGTCAACAGCTATTTACCAATAAAATTATACCACAATTAAAAGAGACTGCTGTTGAACTGGAAGACATTCAAATTGATCTCTCTGATAAAAATATTACCGACAGCCAGTTGCAAATGTTATTTGCTGTTTGTCATCCTTCTATTTCGGCCCAATCACAAATAGGTTTATCGCTGCGTATACTTTGTGGCTTTGGCATTGATGAAATTGCCCATGCTTTGCTGAGCAATAAAGAAACCATCAGCAAAAGATTAACCAGGGCCAGAGAAAAATTGCGTACAGAAAAAGTAAAAATTGAATTCCCGGGAAACCATGAAATTGCTGAGCGGCTAAATAATGTTTTAACCACTTTGTATTTATTGTTTAATGAAGGCTATTATTCCGAAAGCAGCGATGTGGTATTGCGTGAAGACCTTTGCCTGGAAGGCATGCGCTTAACATATTTGCTAATTGAAAATGAAGCTACCAATCTACCTGCAGTAAATGCATTGATGGCTTTAATGTGTTTTCATGCCTCACGATTTGCTGCAAGAAAAAATGAAAATGGGGCAATCATTTTATACCACCACCAGGAGGAAACGTTATGGAACCGGGAACTCATCACCAAAGGCGCTTATTTTTTTAATGCCGCCGCAAAAGGCAATACCATATCAACTTATCATTTGGAAGCAGGCATTGCTTACCAGCTTACTATTAAAACCGACAGTAAAGAAAAATGGGAGCGTACCTTGCAATTGTACAATCATTTACTGCAAATTGCCTATTCGCCCATTGCGGCACTTAACAGAACTTACGTATTATCTAAAGTATATGGTAACACCGCAGCCATTTCTGAAGCCCAAAAACTGAATTTAAAAACTAACCCGTATTACTTTACATTATTGGGCGAATTGTATAAAGACGTTGATACCAACATAGCCCTTTCACATTTTACCACAGCACTATCGCTGGCCGCTTCCCAATCAGACAAACTTATTATTCAGCAAAAGATAGACAACTTATCGATGTAAATGTTCTTATCCAAAACAAATACTTAACTAACTGCATATGCTTTGGCAGCTTCAAATTTACTCGCCATTGTACAGGGCATTGACAACAATCACTGATCTTAATGACAACAATCAAAATAATATCTTTATAAGCTGTAACAGTCAGCAATGCAGCATATTAAATCAATTTCAAACTAGTTGTGGTTGGTTTTTATCCGCTTGTTTAAGTTTTAATAATTGCTTATATTAGTTAGCTCGAACAAAGTTGCGTAGTTTTACTCAGGTAAGTTTTTGCGTAAAGCCAAAGTACTTTGCTTAAAAACCTTATCAATCGCTGGTAAACCCAGGCGATGCGAAGATCTTTACATACAAACCTTTAACTATACAATATTGAAGCTTTATATCAAATACATGGTAAGCATCCGGTGCAAAATGCTGGTAAAGGCAGAGCTTGATAAACTGCAGCTTCATTATACAACCGTTAACCTGGGCGAAGTGGAAGTAATGGAAACGATTACAGCAGAACAACGTTTACAAATTAAAAACGCCTTATTGAAATCGGGGCTGGAGTTACTGGATGATAAAAAAGCCATACTGATAGAAAAAGTGAAAGGTGTGATTATTGAAATGATCCACTACACTGATGAACTGCCCAAAACAAATTTTTCTGATTACCTGAGCGAAAAACTGCAATACGATTATACTTACCTGGCTAATCTTTTTTCAGAAACAGAAGCTACCACTATAGAACATTTTATCATACTGCACAAAATAGAAAGGGTAAAAGAACTGATCATTTACGACGAACTGAACCTGACTGAAATTGCAAGAAAAATGCACTACAGCAGCATTGCCCATTTGTCGCACCAGTTTAAAAAGATAACTGGTTTAACGCCTTCATTTTTTAAATCGCTCAAGCATAAAAAACGAAGTGCCCTTGAAAATTTGTAAGCAGGGTTCACCAATTGCAATAAATGGTTATCTTACCATTGATTAACTAAACAAAACGACATATGACGGATACCAACGAAATTGAGAAGGCAAAGGCGCACATTATTGTGGAGATCATTGAATACATCCCCAATGCGGTGCTGAGTAAAACGATCATTAAAAGAACCACAGGTAATATTACCGCATCGGCATTTGATGCCGGCGAAGAGTTACCCGAAAAAACATCACCCTTTGATAACTATGTTCAGATCATTGACGGCACTGCAGAACTGATCATGGATAAAAAGAAATACCAGCTTAACCTGGGAGAGGGGATAATAATTCCTGCGCACTGCACGCATTGCTTTAATGCCAACCAGCAATTTAAAATGATCTCTACGATTATTAAGAGCGGCTATGAAGATTAAGTGTTTACAATAAGTAAATAAAAATTGAAACTCTTTATTAAATACATGGTGAGCATCCGTTGCAAAATGCTGGTAAAAGCGGAGCTGGATAAATTAGGGTTGCATTATGGTATTGTAGACCTGGGTGAAGTAGATATAAAAGAAAATATTACTGCCGAACAATACGACCAGTTAAAAACGGCATTACAAAAATCGGGGCTGGAGCTGATGTACGACAAAAATGCCCTGCTTATAGAAAAGATTAAAAGTGTGGTGATAGAAATGATACATTATGCCGATGCCATGCCCGAAATGAAAAACTCAGAATACATCAGCGAAAAACTCCATCAAAATTATACCAGCCTGGCCAGCCATTTTTCTGAAGCAACGGGTACTACCATTGAGCATTTCATCATCATTCATAAAATTGAGAAAGTAAAAGAATTACTTTTATACACTGATCAAAGCCTTACCGAAATATCCTGGAAGCTGAATTACAGCAGCGTGGCTCACTTATCTAACCAGTTTAAAAAAATAACCGGTTTAACACCTTCCTTCTTTAAACAACTCAGGCATAAACGTCTTTCTGCACGTGAAAATGTGTGAATGATGTAAGTTTTTTCTCCTTTTCTGTAATTGCCGGCGTTAAATTACATCCACCTTTACACCGCAACTTATTATTGCAAATAAAAAAAATGCAATGACTATAACTGGCGGTCAGGAAAAAGAAAAGGCGCACATTATTGTGGAGATAATAGAATATGTGCCCAATAGTGTAGTAAGTAAAACCATCGTTAAAAAAACAACCGGCAGTGTAACCGTTTCTTCGTTTGACGAAGGGGAAGAACTGGCAGAGAAAACCTCGCCCTTTGACAATTACATACAGATCATTGACGGTAATGCAGAATTGGAGATCAACCGGGAAAAATTCTATCTTAAATTGGGCCAGGGAATAATTATTCCGGCCCATGCCCGCTATTGCTTTAATGCCAATGAGCAATTTAAAATACTGTCTACAGTTATTAAAAGCGGTTATGAAGAATAAGTACCACTTTCATTCTTTTTTCAAAGATATTTATTATTCATACTATTCAATTACAACAGTAAAGCCAGTACGCATTGCTGCTATGCCGCAGCATATTTTGACTGCAATAAAATAATTTGAAACTCTTTATTAAATACATGGTAAGCATCCGCTGTAAAATGGTGGTGAAGGCCGAGCTGGACAGGCTTGGTTTGCACTATGGTTTTATAGACCTGGGCGAAGTGCATGTAGAAGAGGATATGACCGCAGTGCAATACGACGAGTTGAAAATGGCATTATTAAAATCGGGACTGGAATTGATGTATGATAAAAATGCCCTGCTTATAGAAAAAATAAAAGCGGTTATTATTGAAATGGTACATTATGCGGATGAATTACCCGACATAAAAAAATCGGATTATATCGCCCAGAAATTAAACAGCAATTACAGCAAACTCTCTACCGTTTTTTCTGAAACTACGGGCATTACCATTGAGCAGTATATCATCATACATAAGGTTGAAAAAATAAAAGAGTTATTATTATATGATGAGTTAACACTGGTACAAATCAGTAGTATGCTGCACTATAGCAGCGTTTCGCACCTTTCTAACCAGTTTAAAAAGATTACCGGGTTATCGCCCACCTACTTTAAAAAACTGAAATATAAAAAAAGTAACACCTAGTAAATGTGTGAATTGTGTAAGCGGTTTACATAATTGTGTAATAATACAACGTTAAAAAAAATCATCTTTGTATACAATGCTTTTAAAAAAATAACTATCTGAAACTACACATTAAATATATGATGAGCAACCGTTGCAAAACGGTGGTAAAGGAAGAGCTGAAAAAGCTGGGTCTGCATTTTATTATAGTAGACCTTGGTGAGGTAGACATAATGGAAACGCTATCGCAGGAACAGCGGGAAGCGCTTAAAACGGCCCTACTGCCTTTTGGCCTTGAATTAATGGATGATAAGAAAGCGGTGCTGATACAAAAGATAAAGCATACCATTACCGAAATGGTATATGGCTCGGATGAGTTGATAAAAACTAATTTCTCCAGTTTTTTAAGTACAAAGCTCAACCAGGATTATAATTACATGGCCAATCTTTTTTCGGAAGTGCAGGGCACTACGATTGAGCAATTTGTTATTGGCCATAAAATTGAACGCATTAAAGAACTGATGATCTATGGCGAGCTGAACATTACAGAAATTGCCTGGAAAATGAATTACAGCAGTGTGGCGCATTTATCCAACCAGTTTAAAAAAGCCACCGGGCTTTCGCCTTCTCATTTTAAACAATTACGTACCAGGCGGGAACATCCCGCAGAAGAAGTACTCAACTAATATCAATAAAATGTATTGCTAAGCATATGGCAAAAAAAATAGCAACAGATGAGTTAACCATTGCCCGAAAAGAACTCATTGCAGAAAAGAAAGAAAATAGTAAACTGGCTGCAGCCTTGCTGATTGCCCGTAACGAGCTTGCTTTTCAAAAAGAAGAAAAGGGAAAACGTGCAGCAGAGTTAGGCATTGCCAATATAGAATTGATATACCAGGATGGGGAAAAAGAAAAACGTGCAGCAGAATTGGACATTGCCAATATTGAACTGGCCTACCAGGATAAAGAAAAGGGAAAACGTGCAGCAGAACTGAATATTGCTAATATTGAACTGGCCTATCAGGATAAAGAAAAGGGAAAACGTGCAGCAGAGCTGGGCATTGCCAATATTGAATTGCTGTTTCAAAACAAAGAAAAAGGAAAACGTGCGGCAGAGTTGGGCATTGCCAATAAAGAATTGGTATATCAAAATAACGAAAAGGAAAAGCGTGCAGCAGAGTTGGATATTGCCAATATTGAACTGGCTTTCCAGGATGAAGAAAAAGAAAAACGTGCAGCAGAGTTGGTAATCGCCAATAAAGAACTCTTATTTCAAACAGGTGAAAAAGAAAAGCGGGCGGCAGAACTTTTGATTGCTGACATAGAATTGAAATTTCAAACTGGCGAGAAAAAGAAGCGGGCAGCAGAATTATTAATTGCTGATATAGAATTGAAATTTCAAAACAGTGAGAAAAAAAAGCGTGCAGCCGAGCTGGTCATTGCAGATATTGAACTGAAATTTCAAAGCAAGGAAAAAGAAAGACGTGAAATTGCAGCAGGAAAGATCAGGGAAAGCGAAATTAGTTTACGCAGCCTTATAGAGAACCTGCCGGTTGCAGTTTATACCTGCGATGAAAATGGGTATTTACAAGTATACAATAAAGTTGCCGAAAAGCTGTGGGGCATAAAGCCGGTAGCAGGTAAAGATCTGTGGTGCGGCTCCTGGAAAATTTACGATGTTAACGGAAAAAGTCTTCCACTGAGCTCTTGCCCTATGGCAGTATCTATCAGGGAAAGACGTGCTGTAACAGGTATTGAAATAATTATTGAAAGACCTGATGGCAGCCGGTCAAATGTAATTACCAACCCCCAGCCAATATTTAATGACAAAGGACAATTAACGGGGGCTATCAATACCTTACTCGATATCACCCCCGAAAGAAAATCTCATGAAGCTTCAAAATTATTATCTAAATATTCCCGCAGTTTAATTGAGGCCAGCCGTGATCCGTTATTTACCATCAGTCCGAAAGGAAAAATTACAGATGCTAATGAAGCTTCGGTAAAGATCACCGGCATTTCACGTGAATTATTAACCGGCACTGATTTTATTAACTACTTTACCGAACCGGAAAAAGCTAAAACCGGATATGAACAGGTTTTTGAAAAAGGTTACGTTGCAGATTACCCGCTTACCGTAACCGATCATAAATTAACCGACGTGTTATTTAACGGATCGGTATATAAAGACGAAGAAGGAAAAGTAATTGGTGCAGTAGTGGTGGCCAGGGATATTACCGACCAAAAAAGAATTGAAACCGAACTGATAGAGGCAAAAATATTTGCCGAGCTGGCTACCATCATTGCAGAAGATGCCAAAAGCAAGGCCGAAAGCGCTACAAGAATTGCAGTAGATGCAGTGAAAGCAAAACAACAGTTCCTCTCCAACATGAGCCATGAGATACGAACGCCTATGAATGCCATCATAGGGTTTACTAAAGTGGTGCTGAAAACAGATCTTACAGCAAAACAAAAAGAATACTTAACGGCGATAAAAATGAGTGGCGATGCATTGATCGTACTTATTAACGACATACTGGACCTTGCCAAAGTGGATGCCGGCAAAATGATATTTGAGGCAACGCCTTTTAAACTGGCCATGTCTTTATCAGCCATGTTGCATTTGTTTGAAACCAAGATCCTAGAGAAAAACCTGGAGCTGATAAGGGAATATGATGATGCTATTCCTGAAGTATTAGTAGGCGATCCTGTTCGCTTGCACCAGATCATTTTAAACCTGGTGAGTAATGCCGTAAAATTTACCTCAAAGGGAACCATCACGATGAGAGTAAAGTTGCTAAGCCAGGATGATGAAAAAGTAACGATTCAATTTTCAGTAGCCGATACCGGCATAGGAATAACAGAAAATAAATTAGACAAGATATTTGAAAACTTTCAACAGGCATCAAGCGGTACCTCAAGATTGTACGGCGGTACAGGCTTGGGCCTGGCCATTGTAAAACAACTGGTAGAAGCACAGGGTGGAAGCATTACGGTAAGCAGTAAACTTAATGAAGGCGCTATTTTTAGTTTTGTATTGAGTTTTCAAAAAACAACGGTGGAAGCTGAACCGGAGATCATAATGGCGGCATTGCATGAAGATATAAAGAACATTAAAGTATTAGTGGTGGAAGATATTGCATTGAACCAATTGCTGATGAAAACATTGCTGGACGATTTTGGTTTTGAGCGTGATATTGCAGCCAATGGAAAAATAGCCATTGAAAAACTGCAAAAGAAAGACTACGATATTATTTTAATGGACCTGCAAATGCCGGAGATGAATGGCTTTGAAGCAACAGAATATATCCGCAATACCATGCATTCAAAAATTCCCATTATTGCATTAACGGCAGATGTTACCACAGTAGACCTGGAAAAATGTAAAGCCGTTGGCATGAATGATTACATTGCCAAACCGGTTGATGAAAGATTGTTGTACAGCAAGATAGTGGGGCTGGTTAAAAAGCCTGCATTTATTAAAGTACAGGAAGAGATTGAAAAAGAAGTGCAGAAAAAATTAAAATGCATTGACCTGGATTATTTGTTGCACCGTACCAAATCCAATCCTGCACTGATGATGGAAATGATATCGCTTTTCTTAGAGCAAACACCGCCATTGGTAACGGCAATGAAACAAAGCATGCTGGATAAAGACTGGACCGGTTTGTATGCAGCAGCACATAAAATGATACCCTCTTTCTCCATAATGGGCATTAGCGGAGACTTTGAAATGATGGCAAAAAAAATACAGGAATTTGCAAGCACACAAAAGCAATCTGAAGGCATTAACGAAATGATCCTGCAATTAGAGAATATTTTTACACAAGCATGCATTGAGCTGGAGGAGGAATTAACCACAATTAAAAACAGAAAATTATGAAGGAAGAAAAAATAAAAATATTCCTGGTAGATGATGATGCCGTTTTTTTAAAATTGCTGGAAATTGAATTTTTAGCACATGCTGACTTCAGCATTGAAGCATTTGCTACCGGCGAACTTTGCCTGGCGCAATTGCACACTAATCCCGATGTGATCGTTTTAGATTATCACCTGGATGGTATTGATACGACTGCTATCAATGGTATTGAAACCCTGGATAGAATAAAGTCGATCAACCCCGATATACCTGTCATCATGTTGTCTTCGCAGGATAAGATTGATGTGGCCATCAATTGCATGCACCACCGGGCTGTGGATTATGTGGTAAAAAGTGAAACTGCTTTTATGCGCCTGCAAAAAATTATCACCAATATTTTCGGTTATAAAAAAATGGAAAAAGAACTCAGCTGGTATATGGACAGGATGTAATTTTTTTGCCCCTGCAACCCCGAAACAAAAGTGGGAATGTTGCAAACTAATTGGGTAATTGTGTAACGTTTATCAAGCTTAAGCAGCTCATCTTTACGGTTCACAATAAATACATTTATTTTATGCCCATTCTTAACATCATCATTATTTTAATAGTTGTTGGAGTATTACTATGGTTAGTTAATACTTACATACCAATGGATCGAAAGATCAAAAACATACTCAACGTAGTAGTTGTAATTGTGGTGGTGGTATGGTTGCTGAAAGTATTCGGTCTTTTAAATTCTCTGCAGGGTATGCATACCTGATAGTTTACTTAATTATTTCTCCACGGCAAAACATTTTTATGAAAACGGAAGCACAAGTGAATGATGACATTCTGAAGATCACCATGAAAATACAACAACAGTTTCCTGAGCTGGTGCAATACATAACCGAAATGCCGGTTACAATCCCTGACAGCAACGATCCTGAGATCAGTATAAAAAAACTACAGGAATACTATGATTCTTTAACCGCCCTGGTAAACAAATACAGTCCCAGCCATGGCATTACTAATATCTAAAAACAACATTGTATGAACATCAAAAAATTAACCCGATTATTACCGGTAGTGCTATTTTTAGTTGCCTCTGTAACAGCCAGCGCTCAAAGTACCATCGCTCCTTCAAAATATGAAATTAAAAAAGATGAAGATGGCGACGGCGTTAAAAATAAACAGGATAAATGTCCGGGTACACCACCGGGAGTAAAAGTAGATGGCAGGGGTTGCCCATTGGATACCGATAAAGATGGTGTTTCGGATTATTTGGATAAATGCCCTGATATACCAGGTACAGTTGAAATGAATGGTTGCCCTGATACAGACAAAGATGGTGTGAGTGATTATGATGATCGTTGTCCTAACGTACCAGGATTGGCCAGGTTTAAAGGCTGCCCCGATAGTGATGGTGATGGCATTGAAGATTCGAAAGACAGGTGCCCTAACGTTAAAGGATCAGACCTGTTTCAAGGTTGCCCCGATACTGATGGCGATGGTGTGGAAGATGCCAGGGATAAATGCCCCGATACAAGAAGAGGCGTTAAAGTAGATGCCAATGGATGCCCTGCGGATAGCGATGGTGATGGTATATTAGATGGCGATGACAGGTGCCCTGATACAAAAATGGGTATTAAAGTGGATGCAAAAGGTTGCCCGCTGGATACTGACGGTGATGGCGTATTAGATACTTATGATAAATGCCCTACAGTAATGGGAGATGCCAGCAACAACGGTTGCCCGGTAATAAAAAAAGAAACACCGCCGGCACCAAAACGATTACAATTTGCAACCCGTCGTATTAATTTTGAATCTAAAAATGCATTGGTAAAAGTAGCTTCTTATCCTATGCTGGATGAAGTGGCCAATATTTTAAAAGAGTATCCCGATTATAATTTAAAAATTGGCGGCCATACCGATGGATTGGAAAAAGATGCAGCTACACTTTCTCAAAGCCGTGCAGATGCAGTACGATCTTACCTGTTAAGTAAAGGTGTTGCGGAAAGCAGGGTGGTTATGACAGGCTATGGTAAAACCAGGCCAATGGCATCTAACGCCACTGTTACAGCAAGGTCACAAAACAGGAGGGTGGAACTGGAATTATATTTAAGATAAACAGTAATATTCACAATAAATAAAAGAAGATGATTAAGATAGCAGGAATAGTACTCATTATTATTGGAATAGGTATGCTGGCTTTTACAGGGTTTAATTATTTTACTACCGAAAAAGTTTTGGATGCAGGCCCCCTGCATATAACAAAAGAAAAAGAACATGCCGTACAATGGCCGCCGGTTGCCGGCGGCGCATTATTGGCAGCAGGTATTATTGTACTTGTTGTTGGGGGCAACAAAAAAGTATAATAATCACTACGGAATATTCATCAGCATATTTAAACAACAGAAACAATGACAGCAACAAAAAAACTAGGCATCTGGATGGATCATTCCAATGCACATTTAATGGAATTTGAAAATGCCGCTTCTGGTTCAAAAACAATAGCATCGCCATTTACACATGAGGTAAAACAGGATACGCTGGAAAAAGGCGAGAAAGCAATGCATCATAAAGAGCAGCATGAGCAGGCAGCTTATTACAAGCAACTGGGCGAAGTGATAAAAAATTATGAAGAAGTATTATTGTTTGGCCCCACTGATGCCAAATCAGAATTATTGAATGTGTTAAAGACCGATCATCACTTTGATAATATAAAAA
>Ga0302164_10000482_pt1 | contig 13513 bp, 11 predicted proteins | sample I_Fen_E3_1_FD_193500 | JGI IMG/M metagenome (GOLD analysis project Ga0302164, IMG submission 193500) | Peat permafrost microbial communities from Stordalen Mire near Abisko, Sweden - I_Fen_E3_1 | ecosystem: Environmental > Terrestrial > Soil > Wetlands > Permafrost | place: Sweden: Abisko...
TAAAGATTCTGAACAATAGATGTGATAACATGGGACGAGAATTTCTAAATATAATGGATCCTGAGGATGTAAAAAAGATTATAAAGAATATTCCAATTAATAAGAGAGTTGAAAATATATCGCTGGAAAATTCATTGACAAGAATTCTTGCAGATGATGTTCATGCAACAATAAACCTCCCACCGTTCAGAAGGGCTTCAATGGACGGATACGCTGTAATAGCAGAAGATACATTTTCTGCATCTGAAGATGAGCCTGTAAGTTTAAAACTTATAGAAGTTGTTGGAGCAGGGGACGTTCCGGAAAAAAATTTGGTTAAAGGGTTTTGCACAGAAGTTTCAACAGGAGCACCTGTTCCTGAAGATGCAAATGGAGTTGTGATGGTTGAATTCACAGACAAAAATGATGGACAGATAATTATCTATGAAAGTGTGGCTGTTGGTCAAAATATCACAAAGGAAGGATCAGATGTAATGGCAGAAAAACTTCTGCTTCCAAGCGGTACCAGAATCATGCCTGATAAAATAGGCGTTTTAAGTGCAATGGGCATGAAAAAGGTCCCTGTTTTTAAGAAACCCCGGGTTGCAATCATATCCACAGGAAATGAGATAATAAGTCATGATGAAGAATTGGCATATGGTAAAATTTACGATATTAACTCCCAGACAATTTCAAGTGCCGTAATAACTTGTGGATGTACTCCTGTACACAGTCAAATAGTAAAAGACGATTATAACTCTTTAAGAGAAAAAATAAATGAATTTAAAGATTTAGATCTGATATTAACATCTGGAGGAACATCAGCAGGGACTGGGGATGTTTTAAGGGAGGTTTTAGATGATATGGGTGAGGTTCTTGTACATGGTGTGGCTGTTAAGCCCGGTAAACCAACCATAATAGGCCGGTTAAAAAATGGGGACGATTACAAATTTCTTTTCGGGCTTCCAGGAAATCCAGTTGCTGCTTTAATGGTTTTTCACGTCTTTTTCGCACCATTTTTAAGGAAAATGGCATCTATAAACGTTTCAACAAGTTTTCCATTTAAAAATGTTCTAGAACTTAAACTTTCTCGTAGATTCAGGCCTGCTAGGGGAAGAACCCACTATTTACTTGTGAAAATTGAAGATGGAAGTGCAGTTCCAATTTTAAAGGATTCTGGTGCCATAACTGCCCTTGCAGAAGCTGATGGCTTTATAGAAGTTCCAAAAAATGTTGAAATTCTTGAAAAAGGAAGTATTGTAGAAGTACACTCTCTTGGAGGACTAATAAATCCTATCATTTGATTCAGATAAATTTTATCAGAACCACCAATAATCAAATTGGGAATTAAACTTCAAACAGATCCCCTAAAACAACTCTTCTTTCTGTTTTAACAAGTTTTGGGATCTTTCCAAGAGTTCCAGCAGACTCGCCAACCACAACCATTACACCCCTCATGATTTTTCTGAAGTCTTCAGCTCTATCAAGGGAATTTTGAACAGCATCAGGATCATTTTCTCCAAGTGCAGAGTTTGCAATAGAAGTTGCAAGTGCATCTGCAATACTAGCTTCGTCTGCAAAAACAGTAACTGAATCAGACCTTCCAAAACTTATTGAATGTCCTACAGTTCCTGAAGAGGTACATACTCCCATGGGTGTTTTTCTGTATTTGATTTTAAATCCAAACTCTCCAGAAAGGGATGATTCGCCCGCATAAAGTCCTACAACCACGTTTTGATCCGTTTTAATGGCCACATCACCACCATTATCAACAATCACATATTTTGCGCCATTTTCAATCATGTAACCCATAGAAAGCTGGGATATAGTACCTGCAACTGCAGCCATAGGTCCAACCTCTGCTTTCCTTCCTGCCCTAGCCATCAACTTGACTATCAAGGGTGGCTTGCTAGAAATGGATTTTCTAATGTGATATTTGGATTCATTATTATCTTCACCAACAAGAACCGGTTCAAAACTGGTTAAAAAATCGTGATTTTCTCTTATATAATTTTTTAGTTCAAAACGTTGTTTAATGATAAATTTTGATAGTTCATGTTCTCTAAGATCTGTTTTCAGAACCAGATCTGTTTCTCCAATTTTTATTTGTTCCCTGGTTACTCTTTTAACTTTCATTAAATTCTATCTGTTATAACTACATAAAATATTTAGATAACAGATTAGAGAAGAAGTGTTGATAAACATGTTGGGCATAAATAGAAGAAATTCACATCCAGGAGAAAGGGTTTTATTTGAAACCAGACCAAGATTCATCGTTAAATTAAAATCTGTTATATTAAAATTTATTATCGTATTGTTGTTGGTATATTTCTTCACTACCATAGTAAGGTATGCTGCTATAGTTCAAGGTCGTATAAACTCTCTTGTAAACGTTCCGTTTGTTACAGGGACCACCTATGGACTTACTATCATCATCTTATTGTTGCTAATATGGATACTTTGGAATATTTTATCATGGAGATCTCAAAACTATACACTCACCAACCAAAGAGTAATGGTTAAAACTGGTATAATAAGAAAAAAAAGTGTTTATATGCATTATGATAAAATTCAGGATATTATAGTTTCTCAAAGCCTTATGGAACGGATTTCTTATTCTGGCGATATTGAAATATTCGGTGGGCACGATAGGACCAGTTTGATCCTTGAGGACATCCCTAATCCCGGGGAAGTTGAAAATATGCTAAATCGGATGATAGAAGGAGATAATTTAGAATTTGAAACTCCCCCAGCTAAAAAACCTCAGAAATCACGGAAAAAACAATCTGTAATGGAAGAGTATGACAAGAAGTTCAAACTGTAAATATTTTGTTCAATAAAATTTTTAAACAAAATAGTGTATTAAAATTATTTTTTATACAATAGAATCCAATTATCCAGAACTTATTATAAGCCTTAAAATCGCATTAGTTGCTATTGCTGTTTTAAGTGCAGTTAGTATTTTCACATCAATTTTTAATGATAGTAATTATTCAATTACTCAAAAACCGAATTAAATAAAGATCATTATTTTAATTTTTTATAAAAAAGAAGTAAAAAACTTAAAAAAAGAATTAATACAAGATCAAATTATTATTAAAAAAAATAATGGATAATGAAGTGTTAATGAGAATAAACAAATTCTTTATTAAATATGAAACATACCTTTAGTTGTAAATTGGGGGAATGATTTTTATCGTCCTATTTTGATCAAGTATGTAACATCTACACGAAATTTAACATTGTACCAGATTGTTGAATCTTTACGGAATTTATAATTAGAAGGATGAATTCTAAAAATTAACCAGTGTTAAGTGGTTATAATCTGTAAAATCCAAAAAAAGAGTCAAACAAATAATTGTTCAGGTAATCAAAATGAAAAATTATGATGTAGCCGTCATTGGTGCAGGACCCGTAGGTTCGACATTTGCAAGATGTATTGCAGATAAAGGATTCAATGTGGTAATGTTTGAGCGTAAACGGGAAATAGGTGTCCCACTTCAGTGTGCTGGACTTTTAGGAAAAAAAATAAAAGATCTGAACATCTTACCTGATGAATACATTTTAAACGAGGTTTCTGGTGCATATTTACATTCGCCATCAGATAATATATTAAAAGTGTCTAGAAAAGATCCTGAGGCATATGTAATTGACAGGGTAGGTTATGATAAGTTTTTGGCAGAACAAGCAGTTGCTTCTGGGGTTGAACTTCTTTTGAATCATAAAGTAAGTGGTTTGGACATTAATACCGGTGAAATTCGGGTAAAAAACATTGATAAATCTTTTAATGCCGAAGTAATTATAGGAGCTGATGGACATGCATCTAGTGTTTCAGAAATATTCAATCCAAAATCAAAATCTGTAATGGCTGCTCAATATCTTTTAGATATAGGAAAAGATGGTTTTGACACAGATAACGTACATTTATATGCAAATGCAAATATATCACCAGGATTTTTATGGATAATCCCGGTTTCCAAGTTCATGGCTCGTATAGGGCTCTTTGCAAATATGGATTATAATGGACTTAACAGAGTTTTAAAGGATTTTATGTCGCATAATTTTAATTTTAATAAAAATGTTTCAATATTAAAGAAGTATCATGGGTATATACCTATTTATGATTCTAAAAAAGACATAGTAAAAGACAGAACTATACTGTTAGGAGATGCTGCATCACAAGTAAAACCAACAACAGGTGGAGGACTTATGATTGGCTTTGAATGTGCTAAAATGGCGTCAAACACAGTTTCAAAGGCACTTAAAATGGATGATTACTCAATCCTCAAAGAATATGAAAACATACATAGAAAACGATTTAAAGGCGAATTAAAGGTTCAACTCGAAGTTCAGAAGATATTCGAATCCCTTACAAATGAAGATCTTGATCAAATGTTTTTAAAGCTTAAAGAAAGAAATGCAGAGGAATTAATTTCAGAATATGGGAATATGGACACTCAATCGACCCTTGTAAAGGAAATGATAAAAAACGGACTCCTTTTTTCCATCTTGCCTACATTATTGACTAGAAGGATAGGGAGTTTATGGAAATAGTTTTAATAATATCTCAAGAACATAAAACACTGCCAAAAGCAGAAATTGAAGCAGTTTTAAAGGCTGAAAATGTCCATTTTAACTTAAGAGATCATTATAAAGGTGTTTTGATTCTCAATATACCCGAAGAATGCTCAGAATTCCTTAAAAATATTGCAAAAAGGTTTTCATATACTCATGAAGTTTGTAAGCTTCTAATTGAAACAGACAAAATTCATATAAACTCCGAAATTCAGAAATATCCTTGGAATGATTTTATAACTAAAGATTATTCTGTAAGAGTTAAAAGAATGGATAAAAATGATAAATTTGACACAAACAAGGTAGAATGGGAGTTAGGGGGCATAATAAACAACTTAGTTGAAGGGGTTAAGGTAAATCTCAAAGATCCTCAAAACTTCTTAAGAATAATATTTATAAATGGAAAGATTCTTGTAACAGAAAGACTATTTAAAGTTGAAAAAAAACATTTTTACAACCTTAAACCACATAAAAGGCCTTTTTTTTATCCAGGATCTATGAGCCCAAAGCTTGCAAGGTGTATGGTTAACCTTACTGGGGTTAAGAAGGGAGATTTGGTTCTTGATTCATTCTGCGGTACGGGTGGAATTCTTATAGAAGCAGGTATTATGGGTTTAAGGGTTGTTGGTGCAGATATTGATGAAAGGATGGTTGAAGGTACAATAAAAAACCTTAATTATTGTGGTGTAAAGGATTATGAAATATTTCAGGCAGATGCTAGGAACATTGAACTACCATACCAAGTAAATGCAATTGCTACGGATCCACCATATGGTATCTCAGCATCTACTGGTGGAGAAGAAAGTGAAAATCTCTATGCAAAGTCCCTTATTACAATGGAGAAACTACTTAAGGACGAAGGAAGGCTTTGCATGGCAACACCTCATTATATGGATATTCATGGTCTAGTCAAAGTTACAAACTTTGAAATAATAGAACAACACCAGATAAGAATGCATAAAAGTTTAACAAGGGTAATATCACTCTTAAAAAAAACTATTTATTAGGGCTATATTCACTTTATAATCATTAAAACAGTTAATTTCTTTTAAAATTATTTAAATTAACTGATTTTTCTTAATTGAATATATTTGGCTTTAATAATTACCATAATGAGTAATAAAATGAATCTAGATTAATAGGCTGATCAGTTAATGATTTTATTCTTTGGATAAGTGGTGGGGGATCTTGAAAGTTAGAATATTTGACACAACACTTAGGGACGGTGAACAGACTCCAGGAGTTTCATTAACTCCGGATCAAAAACTTAGAATAGCGATAAAGCTCGATGAACTCGGAGTGAACGTTATTGAAGCAGGTTCAGCCATAACTTCTGTTGGTGAACGGGAAGGAATAAAAAAAATAGTTTCTGAAGGACTTTCAGCCGAAATATGTAGCTTTGCACGGGCAGTTAAAGTTGATGTAGATGCAGCGCTTGAATGCGGTGTTGAAAGTGTACATTTGGTTGTTCCTACATCGGATCTTCACATAGAACATAAACTTAGAAAAACAAGAGAAGAAGTAAAGCAAACGGCAATTGAAGCAGCAGAATACGCCGTTGATAATGGTTTGCTGGTTGAATTATCTGCAGAAGATGCTACCCGGAGTGATTACACTTTTTTAAAACAACTGTTCAGTGAAGGAATAGAAGCTGGGGCAAGAAGGATATGTGCCTGCGATACAGTGGGAATGCTTACACCTGAAAAATCTTATGAATTTTACAAGGGTCTGATTGGACTGGGAGTACCTGTAAGTGTACATTGCCACAATGATTTTGGATTAGCAGTTGCAAATACCCTATCAGCACTCCGGGCAGGTGCAAGTCAAGCACATGTAACTATTAATGGTATAGGAGAACGTGCTGGTAACGCATCCCTAGAAGAAGTTGTAGTTTCACTTTACTCTCTCTATGATGTAAAGACCACAATTAACTTTAAAATGTTGTATGAAATGTCAAAAACAGTTGCTAGGATGACAGGGATATATCTGCAACCAAACAAAGCAATAGTAGGTGAAAACGCGTTTGCACATGAATCAGGCATACATGCCGATGGTGTTATGAAGAAAGCAGAAACATACGAGCCAATTACACCTGAACTAGTGGGTCATAGAAGAAGATTCGTAATGGGCAAACATGTTGGTTCCCATATTATTAGAAAGAGGATCAAGGAAATGGGTCTTAGGGTTGACGATGTAAGATTTGAACAAATATTTTCCAGAATAAAATCTCTTGGAGATATGGGAAAATCAGTCACTGACGTAGATCTGCAGGCAATTGCAGAAGATGCACTCGGAGTCCTCCCAGAAAAACCGGTGGAACTCCAAGAACTCACTGTTGTTTCAGGAAATAAGGTCACACCAACAGCATCAGTGAAAATCAATGTAGATGGAATTGAAAAAGTGGAAGCTGGTGTTGGAGTGGGTCCTGTAGATGCAGCAATTATCGCAATAAAGAAAAGTATGAAAGACGTTGCAGATATACAGCTAGAAGAATATCATGTTGATGCAATAACAGGGGGCGCAGATGCTCTTATTGATGTTGTTGTCAAGCTCAAAAATGGTGATAATATTGTCAGTGCGCGAAGCACACAGCCAGATATAATAATGGCAAGTGTAGAAGCTGTGTTAGGAGGAGTTAATAAGATTGTCAGTGATAAAAAGATTAATGAGGCTAATGAAAAGGATAAATTATCCTCAGACATGAATTAATGAACTTTTTTTCTAAATTTTAATTAAATTATGAATTCATTCAAAAACAAGTTTAATTTAAGAAAATCCATATTTTATCTGTTATCATGGAAGGGAAAGAATGAGTGAAGAAATTATAATCAATGAACTTAGAGAAGATTTTAATATACAGGTTGCAGGTTATAAATCTAATATAAACGATTTTAAACAGCTTATGTATGATCTGAATAAATTTAATCCTGAATGCACTATCCAACTCATGAATGCAGAAGGAATAGCTGGTAAAAAACATGTGATACACGCAACGATACACGCAATCAAATCTTTTTCTAGGAAAGAAAATATATCAAACGATCTTGGTCTTGAAATTTGTGTAAGGACGTCTGGTCAGAGGCAGATATCACAAGCCCTCAAAATGCTGGGAATAAAAAATGGGGATATGAAAGTCTGCGCAGTTGCAGTTGATTGTGAAAAGAACATCATGGAGAAGTTAGAAGATGTTCTAGGTGAAAGGGAAGATATAGTTCTTGAGGCTGCTGCTGATAAATTAAAAGAATTATATGGTATATCAAACGTCGAAGTTGAAACTACGGGGAGTGTTTCAAAAATTTTAATGGAAAGAACATCTCTTTTGATAATTGAAACATAGATTAAGTTTTTTGGCCTAGAAAATAAGATAAAATTAATAATATAATATACAAAATAATTGGACTAGGTTCAGCTATTTTTATTTATTATCTTTCTTATGGCTTTTTCTGCATTTTTTTTTACATAAATATTATCATCGCTCGTTGCAATTTTTAGCATCCAATGCAAGATTATCTCCAATTTCTCCAAGTGCAAATATAACCATTTCTATAAATTCGCCATATTCATCATTTAAATTTTTAATTAATGGTTCTACAGCTCTTTTATCACCTATCTGTCCAAGTGCAAAAACTGCCATACTCCGAACGTCTCCATCTTCATCTTCAAGAGTTTTTATAGGGGATCAACAGCAATTGCACTCCCAATTTCTCCAAGTGCTTCGGCAGCTCTGTATCTTATGAATATATCTTTTTTATGAGTCAGGGCTTTTATCAATCCATTTATATCCTGATTTTTTACCATTTTTGTAAGATCTTTATCAGTAAGTTTCAAAATTCCCATATTATACCCTCTCAAAAATTTAATAATATATTATTGGAAATACTAGAGATAAATGTATAATTGTATCTTGAATTAAATGATTAATTAAAACAAAGATTATAATATTTATAAATTTCTCAAGTCTGAGTTTTTAATAATTGAATGATTATATCAAGGTTTTCTGGTGTCATACAACGAATGTCAAGATTTTTTATTTCTATACAGACTGATTTTAAATTAACTCTGTTGTAATTTGGACATACAGTAATTATACTTCCACCATGAACATTCAATCCTTTTCTGAGTTGATAACCCAATTTTTTAGGAGTTTCATCTGGAACTGCAACGTTTAAACTCTGTCTATTATTATGTAACACTTCTCTAAACTCATTTATCTCTAATTTTAAAAATTTACATGCTTCAATGGTTTTTGAAATCACTTGAGGGGCATTTTTTATCTCAGATGCAATTCCTGCGCATGTAACAGGATCTGCCTTTACACTACTTAAAATATTTTTTGCAGATTCAAATAATATGGTATTATCGGTGGAGATGAAACCACCATTCCCAACATTAACTGTTTTCGGTGATCCTGTAGATGCAAGAATAATATGGGCATGATCACCATTTCCCAGTAGACCATTTTCATCACCAATTCCACCGGATGCATCCTCGACCATTACAACTCCCATATCATCACAAACATTATAAATATTACTTAAAGGTTGGTCTGCCATGTAACCTGCAAAACTAGTTATGAAAAGAGCTTCAGGATTAAATTTTTCAATAAAATGCTTTAGAACTTCGATTTTTACCAATCCAAATTCGGTTGGAAGGTAAACAATTTCTAGACCACAGAATTCTGCCATCTTTTTGAATCCTATCCATCCTCCCTGGTCGGGGATCATTATCTTCCCTTTAAAGGTGCTCATTACAGAGAGTATGGCAGAATTTCCACTGTTAACAATTTTAACATGTTTATGGTTTGTAAATTTTTTGATACACTCTTCAGCATATGTTATTTCTTCATATCTGCGGTTTTGCACATGTTTAAGATTTAGAGCTGTTTTGCTCATTGCCATTCTTGTTTTGATTGAAGGTCTTCTGTAAATTAGAACCATTATATCATCTATTAATTTGGTATAAAACTGTCCAAAGTAGTTTGTCGAGATTGTAATAATTCTTTTAAGAGATCACTTTGTTTGACAAATTTTTGAATTGGAAGTTTGAGTTTGGTTGAGATATATGATAAGGCTGTTTTCATGTCCTCAAATTCTAGAGGATTCTGATTCATTGCATTTCTAACGTTTTCTCGAACATTGAATACTCCAAGAGGTACATATCCATTATAAGCTTCCCTTAAAACTATTGCTCCAGCCTGTTTACCTTCACGTGCTAAAGCTTCAAGTAAAGCCATTTTACAGGTGTAATAACATCCTCCGACCCTCGAGTAACCTTTTTTACCGGAGTTACCTTCGTAATCTGAAAATATGATTTCTTCCCTTCCTAAAACATGTAAAAATGCCTCGATCCATTCATACTGCCATTCAATTGGTAGTAAAAGAACAGCATAATAGTTATTAAGACTTGAAAATTCATAAACACGATGTGTGTCTACCACTTCGTTATAACGAACAGTTTTAAGTAGACGATCACCTATTGTACTGTCACATGCTGTTATGGACCATCTTGTGGGTACGAGTCTTCTTCGTTTACCAACTCCCATTGCACCTACTGAAAAAGCTTTTTGTATATTAGAAAAAGGTATTCCTTTGGTATTTAAGTCTAGAACAGCATCAGCTGCTTTAAGATCACTGTCATAAAAAACTTTCTCAAGTTCACGATCCCATTTTACACTTTCTATGTCAAATCTTTGTATAAGCGCACTTGGACCATGAGGAGTATGTTCATCACTAAAAGAAGTGCCTACAGGTTTTTTACTGAATTCTGCTTCACTTTCAATTGAGTTTTCTGAAAGGGATATGTCCTGAAGCTTTTCAACAAAAGAATTTTCAAGATCTTTAATACCTACTATCTGTTTTCCACGTACTAGATTCAACCTGTATCCTATAATATCTTCCTGGCTTTTGTCCTGTGGAATCCAGGATTCTGGCATGTCCATTATGGTTGTGTCCCCTGAAAGAGGAGCTATCATAGGTCCTGCATATACCTTTGGATAATTCCAGCTACCAATAAAAACAGATGGAGGTGTGCTTCCATCAAGCTCTTTACCAACATCTACAGACTGCATTTTCATACGGGAAGTCAGTTTCTTTAGATAAGCTGTTTTGCCTTTTATCATGTTCTCTTGTTTACACTATTATCTAACACACTTAATAAAATCGATGAGAGCGTATGAGTAGTATCTATATTCGGTGTATTTGTAATAAAATAAAATCTGAGTTCGGTTTTATTATAACAACATTATTTTCACATTATTCTTAATATAAAATTTACTTTATTTTAGCTTTATTTATTTTTAAACTTTAAAAACCATATAATATTGATTTTCATACAATAATTGTGCGTTTGCAGGTAAGAAAGAAGTTATATTATAGTTTTTATTGTAGTATACAAAGCCTTTAAATATCGTTGTTTGGTTAAAATTAGAAAAGACCAATCTTTTATCGAATACTAAATATCCTACATTTTTCTTAGCTAGTTCTGTACTGTTAAAGTTATGCTTAATTACGTGTGTAGAAGATTTTACAGCTGCAATGGGTTGATCCGTTGTAGATACTAGGAATAAATTTGTTTCATAGTTATTTGAAACTATTACTGATTTCTTATCACCATATTGATTAAACCAATTAGCAAGTTCATCATCTGAAATTGTTGGTGGTGCAAGTTGGGGAACAACTAACTCACTTGATCCATATGGTTGTGTATTGTATTGTGGTATAACTTGAAAATTCGATTCAGTAACTGTAACAATAGCAAACAACGTTGAAATTAAAAATATTGTAATTAAAAATATTGTTCTGATTCTTTTTGAAGTAAATTCTTTTTTCTTGAAATCAAGATATAAGTAGCTTAAACCCACACCACCGAGGATTGAAAGAGGTAGAAGCAAATGAATTAGTAGTCTTATAGTGTAAACATTAACTCCAAACCAGTAAGATTTACTCAAGAGAAAAAGTACTACAATCCATACAATAAGGAATATATCTTTAGTTTCTCTCCTTTTTAATGCAACAATGGATCCGATGATAGTGAATATCATTACGATCCCCAAATATGTTATATATTTTAAATTACTTATTGGATCGTTGTAGGGGACCGATGTTTTAATCAAAGCGATTCCATAGGTTAAAATTTTGTGTGCAAAGTGTGGGAATAATAAAAGTGAGACAATTGATAAAATTAAGGCAGCTATTAGAGGAACAGACAGAAATAATGCGTAACTGATTAAATAAATTTTCTTTCTATTTAAAATCCCTAAAACAATAGTTATGGATGTTATTACCAGGAGTAATATGTTTGTTGTAGCTTGATGAGTTAATATTACCAGTAAGAATAGGAAACTACCTATTAAAGCATATTTATATTTTTCAGTAACTATGGATTGGTAATACATGTAAATTGCCAAAGGTACAAATATAATGGCCATTGTTTCCGGAAGTGGAGATACCAAACGTGTGAATAGATAGCTTGACATAATAAGGAATCCTGCTGAAATTCCTGCAATATCTCCATAGAATTTTTTAGCAACATAAGACACTGATAAAACAACAGAAAACGCCATAATAGGCTGTAAAATACGTGCAACAAGGAAATAATCGATTTTGAATATACTTCCTAAAAATGTTATAAGCAAACTAAAAAGTGGAGGATACGTTATTAAACTTCCACCTGGTGGATTAATCAGCGGATCTACAAATGTGAGTCCGTATTGACCGAAAACTTCTGCTGCTCGTACATGAACGAATATGTCAACGGTTAATGGCCATTGATTAGTTAAGGTAGGAATCAAAGCTATGAAAAAAACCACAATACTTGGAATAATCCAGAAATACTTTTTTAGTCTACTTTGGTACCAATCAAATTCTCTAAGATCAGTTTGGGATGGATTAACCATTGTTTATGCCCCATTTTTGAAAGATTTATAAAATATCTCCAAAAGTACATTGTTTATAGGGGAGTTCGTTTCCAATAAAATTACTAATAAAACAATCATTTTTTACTGTCCTATAACTTACATTAAATTTTAAACTATTTTACTAAATATAATCCTTAATTTTTTTATTAAATAAAAAGCTTCAAAAAAGGATTTTATTCTCTATTGATTTAAATCATATATATAATATTTTCAAGTCCAATTTATGTTTCATTGTATATTAAAAGAATCAAATAATATACCAATTTTAAATTCGAATATACAATAATTGTATTAAATTTATAAAATGCACTGATTATTAGAGCATTAATTTAATGAATTATAAATTTTGTTATCATGGAATTATAAGATGATATGAGGACTTAAGTCAGGTTAGGATCCAAAAAATCTTAAAACATTTATGATAACCTATAAACGTTAGATTTTAAAATTAATATTTAAGAAATAGTATTTATTTCTTATCAAAGAATTAAGTATACAAAATGAGATAAAAGAACCTTGAAATATCTGAATACAAAAATTATAATGTAAAAGGAGTATTCAGAATAAGAGCACAAACATACAATCGCTAGAATTTATATTGAATTATAGGTTTTATCTTTTAACTAAATGGAGAGATGCAGAATTCATGCAGTAACGCAGTCCAGTTGGTTTTGGACCGTCGTCGAACACATGACCTAGGTGCGCATCACAGCGGGCGCATAATACTTCAATCCGCAACATACTATAACTTCTATCTTGATGTTCTTTAACATTTTCATCTGCAATGGGTTTCCAGAAACTCGGCCATCCTGTTCTGGAATCAAATTTCGTCTTTGAATCAAACAAGTCTGTTCCACAACAAACACACTCATAAATCCCGTCTTCATGGCAATTGTGATACTTTCCTGAAAATGCAAGTTCGGTGCCTTGTTGTCTTGCCACGTTATATGATTCTTTGCTTAAAATCTTCTTCCATTCATCATCGGTCTTTTTTATCCTTTCAACCAGTTCTAGCTTTCCAGTTTTTACTGAGTAGATAGGTAC
>Ga0302164_10000484_pt1 | contig 13488 bp, 8 predicted proteins | sample I_Fen_E3_1_FD_193500 | JGI IMG/M metagenome (GOLD analysis project Ga0302164, IMG submission 193500) | Peat permafrost microbial communities from Stordalen Mire near Abisko, Sweden - I_Fen_E3_1 | ecosystem: Environmental > Terrestrial > Soil > Wetlands > Permafrost | place: Sweden: Abisko...
ATATCCGATACATTAACAGCTTACTACAGCAATTATCCCCATTTTATTTCAAAGGAGTGCGGGTACACATTTTATCAACATCTTGACACAATAATGCCTTACACTCACTTCCATATTATAAAGAGCATAGAATATACTAACAAGACAATATCAAATCTGAATGGGGAGAACATTAAGATATTCTATTAGCATCCTGTTTTTATTTATTGGCAGTTCATTCCTTGCGTACGCTCAGGATACTATCCCTATTACTCTCAAAATCAAAATCGGGATTGAGGCAAGCGGACCAATGATTTATTATGCCGATAAAAAGATCCTTAATACAGAAGGGTATATTTCTGTCGATCTTAACGAAAAAAGATCAGCAACAATTGCTGCCGGTTTTCTCAGATACAAGTTTTCACAGTATAATTATCAATATCTAAACAACGGCAGCTACATTAAAGCCGGAATGGATTTTAATTTCCTGAAGCCTGATAAAGCTCAGGGAAAGTATTTTATAGGAGTCGGCCTGAGATATGGATTAAGCCGGTTTAGTTCAGAAACACCATCCTTCGAAATAACTAATTACTGGGGTACAACTACTTCTTCACTCCCAGTAAGAAACTACTGGGGTCATTTTCTGGAGTTAGCTCCGGGCGTTCGTGCTGAGGTATTAAAAAACTTCACTTTGGGATGGTCAATAAATATCAGAAAGCTAATCTATACCAGTACAGGCAATGATCTGAAACCTGTTTATTTCCCCGGATATGGAGATGGTTCAAAATCTATCACCGCCGGATTAAGTTATTATATAGTCTGGAATATCCCATACAGGAAAATAAAGGCAATTATCAGAAAAGATGTCCCGGAAGAAAAAGATGATACCAAGGATACAGGCACAGGAACTCAAAACACAAATTCAAACAGTCAGCAGGGATCAACAATAAGGCAATAATACTTTATGACTTCTCCTGTTTACTGCTAAAAACCCACAATCCTGCAAATGTGAGCAATCCATTGAGCAGAAGTAATTCAAATCCGAATTTATAGCCATTCAATAATTGCACCGAGTATTTGCTCAGAATAAAGCAAACAACAGGCGAAAGAATCGCAATCACCGGAGTTATTTTGTCCTTCACATTCCTTTTGGTGAATAAGCCAAAAGAGTACAATCCAAGCAGGGGTCCGTATGTATAACCTGCAATTGTAAACAATTTATCAATTACTGCACGGTCATTCAGGGCACTGAAGATCATAACACTTATAAAAAATACGAGTGCTATAGATAAATGAACGGCATACCTGATCCTCGTTTTTGCCTTTTCGGTGAGTCCCTGTCTTTTTTCAAGACCAAGAAAATCAATGCTGACAGAGGTTGTCAGTGATGTCAGTGCACCATCGGCACTCGGGAATGCGGCAGATATAAGTCCTATAAGAAACACCACCCCTGCTACCGGGCCAAGATACCTGATTGCAACGGTCGGAAAGATGTCATCGCTGGAATTTACCGTTATTCCTTTGTTTTGCATAAAAATAAGCAGAAGAGCTCCAAGAAAAAGGAATAGCAGATTTACGAAAACAAGTATCCCACTGAAGGTAAACATATTCTTTTGTGCCTCCCTGATATTTTTACAGCTCAGGTTTTTCTGCATCATCTCCTGATCAAGCCCCGTCATCACAATTGTTATGAACATCCCACTGAAAAACTGTTTGATAAAAAACCTAGGATGATGCCAGTCAGTGATAAACATTTTAGATACAGGACTCTCCTTTACCACGGAAACTAGCTTGATCAGAGGGATATGAAGGTTTTTGCCTATATATATAACTGACAGAATAACAGCAAGAAGCATAAAGGTTGTCTGAAGTGTATCTGTCCAGATTATTGTGCGGATCCCTCCTTTTAATGTATAAAGAATGATAAGCGTGATGAATACAAGAACATTAATCCAGAAAGGAACATTCCACGCATCAAAAACAAAAATTTGAAGCACATTTATTACCAGGAACATCCGAAGTGAAGCACCAAGCGTTCTGGAAAGTATAAAAAAACCAGCACCAGTTTTATATGACCAGTATCCGAACCGCGTTTCAAGATATGAGTATATTGATGTTAACTTCAACCTGTAATATAATGGTAATAATACAAGAGCTATAACCAGATATCCAATAAGATACCCCAGCACTACAACCATATAACTGAACTGAGTATCTTTTACCCAACCCGGAACAGACATAAACGTCACACCTGAGAGAGATGCTCCGATCATTCCATATGCTACCACGAACCACGGAGATATCTTATTGCCAATAAAAAAAGACTGGTTATCTGCTTTTCTCGCAGTAAACCAGGTAACTCCAAATAAAACAAGAGTGTATATCAGAAATAAAACCAGGATTATTAATGGAGACATATTATTTGCAATTAGTTTACAAGGTTAACAAAAAGTAAGGAAGACAAAAAATTCCTCTCCAGTCAAATAACACCGGAAAATTGAATTAATTTTGTCTTAAAGATTATTGTTATGAGTTTTACAGAATTCCCGTCAAAGCTTCTTGAAAATGCAGTGAATGAGTTCGCATCCTTACCGGGTGTTGGCAGAAAGACCGCCTTCCGCCTGGTAATGAACCTATTAAGAAGAGATTCTGAGGAAGTAAGAAAATTCGGGGAAAGTATTATAAGGCTCCATGAAGATATACACTATTGCAGTATCTGCAACAATATTTCTGATACGGAAATATGCAGCATTTGTAATGATGAGAAGAGAGAAAGATCGGTAATCTGCGTTGTAGAGAATATCCAGGACGTTATGGCTATAGAAAACACCCGGCAATACAGGGGATTGTACCACGTTCTGGGAGGTATCATTTCTCCTATTGACGGAATCGGGCCGGCTGATCTGAAAATTGACAGCCTGGAAGAAAAAATCAAAGCCGGCGGGGTAAACGAAATAATTCTGGCACTGAGTACAACGATGGAAGGTGATACAACCAACTATTATTTATTTAAAAGGCTGAATCAGTATAACATAGCCATGACCACACTTGCCAGAGGCGTTGCTATAGGAGATGAGCTTGAATATACGGATGAAATTACCCTTGGACGTGCAATAAATAACAGAAACCCATACCATAATTGATGCAAAAAATTACAGTATGGAACTATCTGTAATAATCGTGAGTTTTAATGTTAAAGAGTACCTGAAAAATTGTCTTTCATCTGTAAAAGCAGCTTCTGAGCTTCTGGATTGTGAAATAATAGTTGTCGATAATAATTCTCAGGATGGATCGGTGGAAATGCTCAATAAAGATTTCTCCGGAATCAAACTCATTTCAAACCATATTAATTCCGGATTTTCAGCCGCAAATAACATGGGAATAAAAATTTCCCGGGGACAATTTATTCTGCTCCTTAATCCTGACACTCTTGTTGAACAAGATACATTTTTAAGGTGTGTTGAATTCATGAAACTGCATCCCGATGCCGGTGCTGTCGGAATAAAAATGATAAACGGGGAAGGCAGGTACCTTCCTGAATCCAAAAGAGCATTTCCTTCGCCATTAACCGCGTTCTTTAAAACCTCAGGAATCTCCTCTCTCTTCCCGCAATCGGGTCTCCTAAACAAATACTACCTTCCGCAGATCGATATAATGAGAACTTCATTAACTGAAGTGATTTCAGGAGCATTCATGTTTATAAGACGTGAAGCCATCACCAAATCGGGTCTCCTTGACGAGGATTTTTTTATGTATGGGGAGGATATAGATCTGAGTTACAGACTGCTGCAGACAGGCTACCTGAATTATTATTTTCCTGAAGCATCTATAATACATTTTAAAGGTAAATGTACTTCAAGGGATAATTTTAAAGACATTCTTTTTTTCTACAGGGCAATGAGAATTTATGTACTGAAGCGATCATCTGAAGGGCTTTACAAACCTTTTACAATATTAATTATGTCTGCTATTTACCTGAGAGAATTTCTTGCTCTCTTTAACAGAGGCTTCAGGTTGATTTTCATACGATAATCAGGAATGACTCAATAATTGTTTCAGCATACATTGGATAGCTGAAACATTTAGTCAATCTGGTTGTTTAGTAAATAGAAATTTCAAAAGAATAAAATCACAATCTATGGCAAAGTTGAATATCACGTTACCTGCAATGGGAGAAGGTGTAATTGAAGCAACAATAAATAAATGGCTGGTCACTGAAGGTACACAGGTTAAGGAAGACGATCCGCTGGTTGAAGTAGCAACTGATAAAGTGGATTCTGAGGTACCTGCACCTGCAGCAGGCACACTGTTATCAATCATGGTAAAAGAAGGCTCTGTTGCAAAAATAGGACAGATTCTTGCAGTCATTGAGAATGATGTCGTTCCCACTAAAGAAGAGCTTAAGAAGATTAATAAGGAAGTTGAAAGAGTCAGGGAAACAATTGAGTCAGTGAAACAGGAAAAAGCTGATATAGAAGTAAATTCACAGGATATGAAAAGCCGGACACCTTCCGGGAAATTTATTTCACCTCTTGTGAGAAGCATCGCCGCAAGAGAGGGAATCAGCTATGCCGACCTTGACAAAACCACAGGAACCGGGATGGATGGGAGAATAACCAAAGATGATATTCTTAAACTTCTGGAAGAAAAAAATCCTTCAAAGGATCCGGGGATAGTTTCTTTGGAACCAGTAGCAATTGCTAAAGAAGAACCTGCCAGCACTTTAAAATCTTCAAAAAATGGACCGGTGAGTGTTTCACGGCACGCAGGTGATGAAATAATTCCTATGGACAGGATTCGTAAGCTCATTGCTGATCATATGGTTATGTCAAAAAGAACATCACCTCATGTAACATCATTCATTGATGCTGACGTAACCCGACTAATGATCTGGAGAAACGCCTATAAGGATAAATTTCTGGCTGCCGAAGGTCAAAAACTAACTCTAACTCCTATTTTCGTAGATGCCGTAGCCAAAGCTCTCTATGACTTTCCGATGGTAAATATATCAGTAGACGGGGATAATATCATAAAGAGAAAAAACATCAACGTAGGCATGGCTACTGCACTTCCTGATGGTAACCTGATTGTACCGGTTATAAAGAATGCAAACGAAAAAAGTCTTACCGGCCTCGCAAAAACAGTCAATGATCTCGCAGAAAGAGCCAGAAACAACAAATTGAAACCTGATGAAATTACCGGTGGCACATTTACCATTACAAATTTCGGAAGCTATAATAATCTTGCGGGCACGCCTATAATCAATCAGCCTCAGGCTGCAATTCTTGGTACGGGTGTTGTCAGAAAAACTCCGGTAGTTTTAGAAACCCCCGATGGAGACGTTATTGCCATAAGGCAGATAATAATTCTCTCATTAAGTTACGATCACAGGGTTATAGATGGTGCACTCGCAGGGAAATTCCTTCACAAGGTAAAAGAGATCCTTGAAAATTATTCTCCCGATGTTGCGTGAACTGATGTATAATTCTACTGCTTAAGAGGTCAGGGCATTTAGTCGCAGATCAGATTGAATCAGATAAAAAAAGGAAAGATTTGGAAAAAGGGCTGTCGCAAATAGCCTTTTTTTCTAATTTTTATACTATATTAGTAGCCTAGAGTAGAGAAATACCACACTGACTTCCTTCAATCTAATATGATAGAAGGTAAGGAGTGAAATACAGGCATAAGTTTTTGTACCTGAACAGGTTTTTGAATTAATTGAGTTATGATGAAAAGGTTAGTTCTTCTGACGTGGCTGCTGGCTACATTTATAAATAATAATTTAATTTCCCAATCAAAAGAGGAGATAAGAAATAATTTTTATGATGCGGAAAGCTGGATCCTGTATGAGTCATATCAGGATGCACTTCCAATCTATCTGCAGTTGCTGAAAAACGCGCCGAATAACTCAAATTACAAGTTCAGGATCGGGCAATGTTATATGAATATACCCGGTGAAAAAGTAAAAGCCATCAGATACCTTGAGGATGCTTCAAAAAATATCAATCCGAATTACAAGGAAGGGAAACTTAATGAAACCGCTGCACCATACGATGCTCTATATTATCTGGCTAACGCTTACCGAATTAATAACCAGATTGATAAAGCACTGAAAACTTATGAGCAATTTCGTAAGAACCTTAATGCCCAGGTTTATGATACAACTGTGGTAAATCTTCAGATTCAATCGTGTAAGAATGCCAGGGAACTTATGAAGATGCCTCTCTATGTAAAAGCAAAGAACCTTGGCAGAGCTATTAACGGGGCAAACAACGACTTTAATCCTGTTGTATCAGATAAAGAAGATCTTATAGTCTTCTCAAGGAGTCAGCCATTTTATGATGCACTCCTTTATTCTGTAAAAGTTAACGGGGTCTGGTCCGAGCCACAGAATATGAACGAAATGCTGAAGGTCGACCGCGATCTGTTTCCAACATGCCTTTCAAAAGATGGTAAAGAATTATATCTGTACAGTTCTGCTGATTATGACGGAATCATTTACACATCTAAATTCGAAAACGGAGTCTGGTCACCTATAGTGAAGCTCAATGACAATATTAATACCAAATATTGGGAATCGCATGCTGCAGTTTCACATGACAATAAGAAACTATACTTCACAAGTAACAGAAAAGGCACATATGGAGGTCTCGATATTTATGTTTCAACACGAGACAGTACAGGGGACTGGGGACCCGCCTCAAACCTCGGGCCTGAAATAAATACTCCGTTTAACGAAGAATCTCCTTTTCTGAGCAGTGATGATAAAACTCTCTTTTTCAGTTCCAGGGGGCATTTTAATATGGGCGGTTATGATATATTTTATTCGAAGTTGCTCGACAATGGTAAATGGTCAGTTCCTATGAATGTAGGATTTCCGCTGAATACTACCGATGATGACATATTTTTTAAACCTGTCAATCAGGGCTTCGAGGGATATATTGCAAAAGAAATTTCCGGAGGATATGGGAAGCAGGACATATACAGGGTCGAAGTCTTTTCTGATAAGCATCCAAGGAAGTTTTTCGTTAAGGGAAAAGTTAGTGCCGCAGATCTGAACAGCAGTGTATATGACAGTGTTAAGGTCAGCGCTGCTGATTTAAAGAATCCAAACCAGGTTATCATTGCTTATTCCAATCCAAAAACCGGAGAGTATGAGTTTCAGCTTCCTCAGGGCGATTATCAAATCACTTATGAAGGTGACGGAAGTGGCAAGGTTGTCAAGAATCTGAACCTGCCACTGACAAGTCCTTCAGATAGCTTTCTACTCCCGGGGGCAGTATTACCGAAAACTGATTTTGTAGCCGATTTGAACATTGAATCGAACAAATCGATTTCAGTTATAAGAGGGGACTCAATTGTATTTCCGATGAAAGTTGAGCCTAAATCATCCCTTACTGTTGAACATTGGGTCGGAGACTCTTTAATATCGACCGAGCATTTCAAGATCAATGATCGGGATTTTATTTATAAAATGGCTCCTGCAGAAGGAAAGAATCGCCTGGTATTTCACCTTACAGACCGATTCAATAACACAACAACTACAGAAGTAGAAGTCACAAGGCAGAATAAGTATATAGAACAGCCTGTATCCAGGCCAGAGTACAGTACAGTCATTTCAGATAAACAAGTTGAATCACTTTCTGCTGTACTTAAGAACAGGGCCAGCAATAGCTTATTGAACTTTATTAATGAAACAAGCATTGATAATAAGCATTTCGCTAAAATAGACGACTATATATCATATCTGAAAGAAGAATCTGTTAAAAAAGGTATTAAGCCGGAAGAAGTAGATAATCTGGCACTGAAAGTGGCTGTCATGGATAATATACTGACACAGGCTGCAGTGGATTATCTGTCCGGGCATACTGATGGAGAATTAAAGACACTCCTCTCCGATCTTAAAATTTACGAATCGAATATTAAGACATGGACTGAGCTTCAACAATATATTTCAGGAAAAACCGGTGGCAAAATAAGTCCTGAGGATTTAAATAATATTGCTGCTGCAGTTCTTTCTGATTCTGATCCTTCTATAGTATTACTGAAGAAGAAATTATTAGCCATAGCTGAAAATTCTCCTTCCGGGGAAGTAATTCGTCAGACAATAGCAGCTCTCGATCTGAAAATCTTTAAAACAAAAGAAGAATGGCTGCAGGCGTTTAATGAGGAAGCTCTCAAGAGAGGACTTACCCAAGGTCAGATTTCAGAAATTTTGGCATCGAATGATCTTGAAAAAGGAGGAATAAAATCAGAGGCACCCGGTTCTTGGAAGAATTACCTGTGGCTATTCTGGGTAGTCATTGCAGCCGGACTATTAAGCCTGTTCCTGATATTATGGAGAAGAAAAAAGGATAAGCAAAAATAGATTTATTTAAAAATGACCGGTATAAGCCGGTCATTTTCGTCAAATAAAGTATGATTAATAATTCTTTTGCTATTTTTTTAATAAATTTGTTTACCAAAAAACCTGTTTATGAGCAAAAGAGCAGTGTGTCTGATTTTTACATTATTCTTTATCATACCAATTTACTCCCAGGAAAACAAGGAGCTACAGGAATCATTCCTTGAAGCTGAGTATTTTCTGATGAATGAGGACTATTCTGATGCTCTGGGATATTATATGCAACTGTACGAAAAGCTGCCGGATAATGCAAACCTGGCATATTGCATTGGAGTGTGCTATCTTAATATTCCCTCGAAAAAGAATCTTTCTGTTGAATATCTTGAAAATGCAACAAAAAATATGTCGGCAAAACACAAAGAAGGATCAATAAGTCAGACATCCGCACCATATAATGCGCTTTTTGAGTTAGGAAAAGCCTACAGAGTAAATTTTAAATTTGATAAAGCAAAAGAATCATTCTCTAAATATCTTGCAACCCTTCTTCCGGATGATCATGAGAATATCGATTTTGTGAAACACGAAATGGAAGTATGTGATAAAGCAAAGGACATAATATCTAAACCGGTATCATATTCAGAAGAAAACCTTGGCCCTCTGTTCAACGATGAAAAGAATAATTTTAATCCTCTTATTTCGGCTGATGGCAAGTCTTTTGCTTATATGGTTTCGCTTAAGTTCTATGATGCCGTGATGTTTTCCAGACAGGTAAACGGGAAATGGACCCCCCCTCTCAATATTACTCCAGATCTTCAATCTGATGGAGATTTTTACATTTCATGCCTTTCATCAGATGGCAGATTATTGTTCCTTTCTAAAGACAATAATGAGAATAGCGATATTTTTGTAAGTACATTCGATGGTAGTCACTGGTCAAAAACAGTTCCTCTGAATAAAAACATTAATACAAAGTATTGGGAATCACATGCTTTTATATCGGAAGACGGAAGTCAGCTTATCTTTGCGTCTGACCGGCCAGGTGGCTTTGGTGGTCTTGATCTTTACATATCTCATAAAACAAACGGCGACTGGGGGCCTGCAGCAAACCTCGGTCCCGAAATAAATACGGAATTCAATGAAGACAGACCTTTCCTGATTAATAATGGAAAGACTCTTTTCTTTAGTTCGCAGGGACATGAAAACATAGGAGGCTATGATCTGTTCAGGTCTGATCTTCAGTCAAACGGGTTATGGAGTAATCCTGCAAACCTCGGATATCCGGTTAATACTCCCGATGATGATATCTTTTTTATGCCCGCAGGAGATGGCAAATCTGGCTATTATTCGAGATTTAAGGAGACTGGCGGATATGGGAAGGAAGATATCTATAAGATCACCTTTAAATAAAAATTGACCTGTTTTTCTTATTCTTTAGAATAATTACTATATTTGTTTTGATGGTAAAACTAAGATTAAAGATCATAAGTTTCCTACTACAGCTAATAATTGCAGCTGTATTTTCTGTTACTGTGTGTGCCCAGTCCTCAAGTGAGATGAAACAAATTTTTGCGAAAGCAGAATCATACTATCTGTATGAAGAATATGAACTCGCAAACCAGTTATACCTGCTTCTTGACACTACAGCTAATTATAATATTAAGTATAAAATAGGTACTTGCTACCTCAATATCCCCGGGGAAAAAGAAAAATCAATCAACTATCTCCAATCTGCTGTTAAATCAGCAAGTTATGAGTCAAAAACTGCCTCATTTAAAGAAAAAAACGCACCGCTTGATGTATATTTTTCTCTCGCTAAAGCTTATATGATAAATAATCAGCTTGATAAAGCACTTAGTACTCTTCAGACATTTAATAAACTGGCAAGAGAAACATCCTCCAAGGGAGGTATGAAGAACCTCGAATATATTGAACAACAAATTATGGCATGTAAGAATGCTATTAAAGCCAGCGAGAATCCTACCGTTTTCAGCAAAAAGAGCATGGGAAGCGAATTTAGCCAGGGTTCTATCAATGAAAATCCTGCAGTCAGTTTCGATGGGAATTCACTGGTATACACAGAGCGAAGAGGAATGATCAATGCTATCTTTTATTCAAAAAAAGAACGGGGAAAATGGCAAATACCCTTTGAGATCACATCTGCCCTTAATGCAGGAGAGGACTGTTCATCATCCTCCCTTAATAGCGACGGAACGGAATTATTTCTTTATAAAACTGATAATTACGATGGAGCTATCTATTCATCTAAACTCGTGAATGGAGCCTGGACACCAATCAAAAAACTAAATAAAAATATAAATACCAAGTTTTACGAATCCCACGCTGCCATTTCATCTGATGGAAAGAGACTCTATTTTACCAGTAACAGGGACGGGGGTCAGGGAAACCTTGATATCTATGTTTCGGAGAAAGATGCTACAGGCGACTGGGGTCCGGCCGTCAATCTGGGATCTTCAATTAATACCCCTTTTAATGAGGATAATCCTTTTATAACAGCAAATGATTCAGTCTTGTACTTTTCCTCAGAGGGCCATAGTTCAATTGGTGGATTCGATAATTTCAAAAGCCAGAAATCAGGAGATGGATGGAAGACCCCGAGTAACCTGGGATACCCTGTCAATACAACTGACGATGATAAGTTCTTCCAACCTCTAAATAACGGGAGGAATGCATATTATTCAATGACAACCGATTATAAGAAGAAAGAAATCTTCTATCTTACTATGGGTATTAAGGATGTAAATGAACTATTTGAAATCAGAGGTAAATTCAGCCTCAGGGATACGGTTATTCCTTTTGATGAAAATTATTCTATACATCTGATTAACAATACATCGGGAGATACACTTGATGTAGGCTATCCTAATAAATTTACCGGCCTTTACAGCTTCATTGTAGCACCTGGGAAATTCAGATTGTTTTATAAAGGGGCAGGATATATAACACAGGTTGTCGACACTGCTATTTCGCATGATAATCCTGTAATGGCTTTGAATATTGATGTTATTCTTGCCAGAGATAACTCAAAACCCGGAATAAGTGCTGCACCGGTAGTATACGATAAAATTAATCTCGCATTAATTCCTACTATTGCCACTGTTGACACGACAATGCTTATCAGAAATTTAAATGTAAGCGATGTTGGTGATCAGAATATTAATGATTCCGATGTTCTTTATTACACAGTTCAGGTTATGGCTTTATATAATCCTGTTGATGTGACTTATTTTAAATACATTACAGATATGAAAGTGATGTATAATGACGCTGATAAATTTTATCGATATATAACAGGTAGATTTCCGAGCAGGGAAGAGGCTTTTGCTTTAAGACAGGAGTTGATAAGGAAAGGATATCCTGAACAAATCTTTATCAAGAAAGTTTCAAAATAATGAAAGCACCAATCAGAAAGCTAAGCCTGCTTTCTTTACTATTCTTTTTTGCAGCAAATCTGGCTGCCCAGTCACCAACTACCAAAGCTCTGATTAAATCAGTTCAGGAAGCGGATATCTTTTATTATTATGACCAGAATTACGAGAAAGCTGCAGAATTGTACACGGATCTCCTTAAGAAGTATCCAGGTAACGATAACTTCAGTGCAAAGCTTGGGATTTGTTATCTTAACATTGACGGGAAAAAGAGTGATGCTCTGCGAATGCTGAATAAAGCTTCTAAAAATGTAGTAGCCAATGAGAAGGATTATTTAGAATATGGATCAAAAGCTCCTCTTGATACTTATCTCTATCTGGCAGTTGCTTATCACCAGAATGATAGCCTTGAAAAAGCAATAACACTTTACTATGATGCAAAAAGGAAATTAAGTAACACAAAGCTCTTCAGGGAGGAATATATTGACAATCAGATCAGAGATTGCAGGTACGCCCTCGAAATGAAAAAGAAACCGCTGACACTTATTTCTAACCTTTTTACGAGTTGGCTTGCCGACTACCCAGGAGCATGTAACCCTGTTCTTTCAAAAAATGATTCAGTATTTATATTCACCCAAAAAACGGATGGTAAGACCCGAATATTCTGCTCCTTTAAGACGGGAAAGTGGAAGAAACCTATAGATATTACCAGGCAGTTAGGCGGATTTGACAGGTTTTATTCAAACTCGATTACAGGAGACGGGAAAGAGCTTATCATTTACATGGATGATGGTGGGGATGGAAATCTATACTATAGTCTCAGAACAGATTCGGTTTGGTCAAAAATCAAAAGTATTGGAAAACCCATTACTTCTATCTACTGGCAGTCGTTTGGTTTTATTACACCTGATGGCAAAGGTATGTATTTTTCCAGCAATCAGCCAGGCGGAGAAGGGGAGCTTGACATATGGTATTCTGAAAAAACACCCTCAGGTAAATGGGGAACTCCGGTTAACCTGGGAAATATTATAAACACGCCTTACAACGAAGATACACCATTCTTTGATCCTGAAACCGGAGCGCTGCTGTTTAGTTCAGTCGGCCATATCAGTATGGGCGGATATGATGTATTCAGATCGGTTAAGAAAAATGGAACATGGTCAAACCCTATCGGTATGCCATACGCATTCAACAATGCTCTTGAAAATACTTTTTTTATTCTTAATAATGGTAAGCCGGGATTCATAACCAGTTTGTATGATGAAAAAACCAAATCGCGCAATATTTACGAGCTTGTTGCTGAAAATCCTGCTGATAAGGTCACCCTTGCTAAAGGAACTATTACTCTTCAGGACGGAATGGAGGCTGATCCGAAGCAAATTCATATATCACTTGAAGATACTAAGAATCCAAAATCGACAAAAGATATACCATTGCTTGACTCAGCTACATTTAAAGTTGACCTGAAACCTGGTGATTATCAACTTTTCATAAGTCAATCGGGCTACAAAACAGATACTATTAACCTGAATATTCCTATGTATTTTTCGGGTAATTATATCTCTGTAAATTCCACCCTGATACCTGATAAAGTATATGGTGGCGACTTCTTATCTATAAATAATATCTTATTTGATTTCAATAGTTTTAGTCTTAATGATGTAGCAAAAACAGGTCTGGAAGTAGTTAAATCAATTCTATTAACTTATCCTCAACTGAATGTTGAAGTTGCCGGATATACGGATTCAAAAGGGAGCGCTGAATATAATCGTATCCTTG
>Ga0302164_10000485_pt1 | contig 13412 bp, 8 predicted proteins | sample I_Fen_E3_1_FD_193500 | JGI IMG/M metagenome (GOLD analysis project Ga0302164, IMG submission 193500) | Peat permafrost microbial communities from Stordalen Mire near Abisko, Sweden - I_Fen_E3_1 | ecosystem: Environmental > Terrestrial > Soil > Wetlands > Permafrost | place: Sweden: Abisko...
TTGCATCTCTTCCGCGGAAATTAATGAAACTCTGTTTAGCATCAGTTATTCCCATTGGGGCAAGAACATTCCGGCGGAAAGATTCAGCAGTTTCTTTGTTGAAGATACCTTTCTCACTGAATGCTTCGAAGGCATCGTTATCGAGTACTGCTGCCCATGTATAACAATAGTATCCCGCATCATAACCACCTACAATATGAAGGAAATAAGTGCTTTTATATCGCGGCTCTATTTCCTTGATGAGACCTATCTTTTTCATATAATCATTCTCGAATTTCTGAATATCAATAGTGACCGGAGCTTGTTGGGTATAATAGGTCATATCGAGTAATGAAGCTGCAAGTAGCTCAACATTATCAAATCCGGTATTAAAATGACGGCTCTTCTGAATTTTTTCGATAAGTGCATCTGGCATAACCTCACCTGATTGATAATGTCTTGCGTACATCTTCAGGACTTCCGGTTCTGTGGCCCAATGTTCCATTATCTGTGATGGCAATTCAATGATATCCATAGCAGGGTTCGTCATACTGTACTTATTAATGGAGAATAATCCCTGTAAACCATGCCCAAACTCATGAAACAGAGTTTTAACATCATCCAGACTAAGCAATGATGGAGTATTGCCAGTAGGGTTATTGAAATTACATACTATGGTAACAACTGGATTTACTTCCTTCCCATCAAGCCATCTGTGATCGCGGTAATTTCCGCACCATGCACCCTGTCCTTTACTTTCGCGTGCATAGAAATCCATGTATAAAACACCGAGTGGACTTCCGTTTGCCTCTTTAACCTCAAAAGCTTTCGCATCAGGATGTGGAAGGGGAATGCCTGAGATTGGGGTAAAGGTGATGCCATATAATTTATTCGCAACACTGAAAGCGCCCTCTCTCACATTATCAAGATCAAAATAGGGTCTGAGTTCATTATCATTAAGATTATATTTTTCTTTACGAAGCTTTTCAGCATAGTACCACCAATCGGAAGGCTCTATTTTGAATTTTGCACCTTCTTTGTTTGCAATCGTTTGCATCGCTGCAAGTTCTTCGCCGGCAACCCTTAAAGCTGGAGCCCATAGCTGGTTAAGAAGGTTAAAAACTTTCTCCGGATTCTTTGCCATCCTGTTATCAAGGTTCAGGTCAGCATGAGATTTGAAACCAAGAAGTTTTGCTCTTTGTGCCCTGATACGGATAATATCAGCCAGATTTTGTTTATTGTCGAACTGATCATTGTGATTACCCCTTGTCAGATAAGCATCATAAAGTCTTTTACGTAACTCTCTGTTATCAGAATATGTAAGGAAGGGAAGCATACTCGGTTTCTGGGTAGTAAAGATCCATTTTCCATCATTGCTGTCTCTTTTTGCCATTGCTGCAGCACCTTCTATTACACTCTTTGGTAAACCTTTCAGATCAGCCTCATTGTCAATAATTAATTTGAATTTGTTGGTCTCAGACAGAACATTCTGACTGAAGTTTACAGACAGAACAGATATCTTCTTATTGAGGATTTTGAGAGTATCCTGATCGGTCGAAGAAAGCAGGGCGCCATTGCGAACAAAATTCTTGTAGAGATTTTCAAGAAGAAATTTCTGTTCGTTATCCAGGTTTAATTTTGACTGATTATCATAAATCGATTTGACTCTTTTAAAAAGAAGCGGACTCAGGAATATTTCATCTCTATATTCAGAAAGTTTCGGAGATATCTCGATCTCAATTTTCTGAAGTGTATCATTAGTATTCGCTGAAGTTATCCCGAAAAAAACGGAGGATACCTTAGTTAAAAGTTCCCCTAGCTTATCGAGCGGGTCAATGGTATTCTGGAAAGTAGGTTCTTCCTTATTTTCAAGTATTTTAGCAAGGTCAGCCCTGCCCCGTGTCATTCCTTCATTGAAGGCAGGCAGGTAGTGCTTTGACATTATCTTTTCGAATGGAGGAACCTCAAATGGAGATTTATATGCTGAAAAGAATGGATTTGAATTATCAACCAAAGCAATAGGCTTAGGTTTGCAGCCTGCTGAAGCTATAATTATTAATCCGCATACCAACAACATTTTGTAAGATTTTTTCATAACAGGAAACTTAAAGGTTAATTAATTTGGAACGATATATTACAAATTAAGGATATTCATTACTGGAATCAAAAGAAACTTTACGAATTTAACATACTGGTCGACAAAATGCATAATTTCAGCTCCACCATATTATCCGGGGCACGTGCAAAGAAGACAAATATTTGCTATTTTTGTCAACCCTTGTTGGGAATTGAAGAATGGGTGAATGGGAAATAGGTGAATTAGATAAGGAGAGATGGCAGAGTGGTCGAATGCGGCGGTCTCGAAAACCGTTGTTCGCCTTCCGGCGAACCGGGGGTTCGAATCCCCCTCTCTCCGCAAGGACAAATCAAACCCTCCGCCTTTCGGCGGAGGGTTTTTGTTTTTAGCATGGCCGTTAAAAACTTGTTTTGAAAAGGACAAGCTAAAAACAAAAATACCCTGACATTTTTGTCAGGGTTTGATTTGTCCTTACAAGGTTCTCTCCCGGGGATCACGCCCGAACAAAGTAAGGGCGTAATCCCCTTAAGCAGGGTTTGATTTGTCCTTACAAGGTTCTCCTTAAGGGATCACGACCGAACAGAGTGAGGTTGTAATCCCCTCTCTCCGTAATTCCTAAAGCAGTATTCCGGCCAGTGAGGCAGAGATATATGATGCCATGGTTCCGCAGATCATAGCTTTAAATCCCAGCCTTGCCAGGTCAGCCTTTCGGCTGGGAACCAACACCCCTATTCCGCCAAGCTGTATGGCTATAGAGCTGAAATTTGCAAAACCGCAAAGAGCGAAGCTGGCTATCACTACCGATTTTGCACTAAGCAATCCCTGATGTATCATTGGTGTAAGATCGGAATATGCTACAAACTCATTTATTACCATTTTTGTTCCCATCAGAGATCCAACATGAAGTGATTCTGCTCTAGGTACTCCCATAACAACAGCAAACAAACTGAAAAATGCTCCCATAACGTCTTTAAGACGCAAATTGTCGACATTTAACCCCAGGGCATTAAGTGATAACCCTAACCATGAAAGTAAATGTCCAAAATATCCGAGAAGTGCATCCACAAGAGCAATAAGTGCGATAACTCCGATTAACATAGCAATAACATTAAGAGAAATCTTCATCCCATCACTGGCTCCTGCAGATATAGCATCCATAAGATTGGAATGTTCTTTTTTTACTTCCAGTTTAACCGTTCCTTTAGTCTCAGATTCCTCTGTCTCAGGGAAAACAATTTTAGCAATAACAAGGGCGCCCGGTGCGGCCATGAGACTAGCAGCGAGAAGATATGATGCCGGAACTCCCATTGATATATAAACTGCCATAACACCACCTGCAATACATGCCATGCTTCCGGTCATTGAAGCCAGCAACTCCGACATTGTCATTCCCGAAAGGTAAGGTCTAATCATTATCTGAGCCTCCACCTGTCCGACAAAGGCACTGGCAACATTTGACAGGGCTTCACTCCCGCTTACACGCATTGCCCAATGAACGAAACGTGCTATTACAGCAATTACCCTCTGCATCAAGCCTATATGATAGGCGATCGCTACAAGGACGCAAACGAAAATGATTGTGGGTAAAAGTATAAAAAGAAAGACACCACTTTTTACAATTCCTTCAGGAAGGATCTGAGTAACTTTTGTGAGGTCGCCAAAGACGAAAAGCCCCCCTTCCTTTGAGAAGTCAAGAAGCTTATTGATTGCTTTTCCAAGCCAGAAGAAAATTTCCTGCCCGATCGGCACCTTCAGTATAAATATAGCCAGTGTAATTTGCAGCAACAATCCTGTGACAACCAGCCGGTAATTTATTTTTTTGCGGTTATTTGACCACAGAAATGCGAGTCCAAGAATAATGATGATCCCGATGACGCCAGTAAATCTTCCCATGTTTCCTTCGATTAGGTGTTACAGTCTTCTTCAAACCTACATTATTTTTTTGATAACTAATGAAAGATTCAATAAAAAAACCTTACCCTATCAGGAAGAATAATTCCTGAAAAAGAGTAAGGTTTTAGTATATTGAATTTATGAGAATTAAACAGTTATGCTATTTGGTTCCAGATGGAAAAGACTCAGACCATTTTTTAATAACCGCTGTCTGTTCCATTGTTGGGATCTTTTCAGGGCTTTTTTCCCTTGCTTTTTTAGGTGGCATGGCACCTTTACTTAGCTCAGAATACATTTTTGCGGCCTTTTCCTTTTGTTTTTCTGGCGAGTAATTTGCCCACTCAGTTAGGTTAAGCTTTGATTTTGACATCACACCACCATCACTGGTATGACATGGAACACAAGAGACTGAAACTATCTGTATTACATCGGCAGGTAATGCGGCTGAGATTACATTTGGCTTTTCCTGGCCTGTAACAGGCAGGTTCAGGAACAGGAGTCCAAAAAATAAGAATGCCAAAATAATTCTTAAGGTTAAATCGATTCTCTTCATAAGCTTGGATATTAGTTTATTACTCAGTTAAAGATAATAAATTTGATCCAATAAACTGATGAAAGAATTCCGCTTAATTGAATAATGCTATCTGTCCATTCTTTGGAAGAGCTCGATAAATGATTTTGGCATCAGCCCTGGGCAGCTTTATTTTTATAAACAAATGATATTCAGGAACTTTAAATTCAACTACTCTTTTTAAGGAATTCCATGTATCACGAAGCCTGTCGTTTAAATCGAATTTGAACTGGTTCATCCTGTCTTTTGGCTTCATTTGTTCCTGCTGATATACATAGATTCTGATACCCTGTTTTGTTTCAAGAATATAGTTAACCGGTTCAGCAAGTGTAGTATCCGGCATTACATCTGGTTTATATTCAGAAGTATCTTTGGGAGCCATCTGGAAAATTACCGGTTCTTTCATAATTGTGGCATATGAACCTGAAATAGTAAATGGAGCAGAAAGCAATGACAATATGGCATTTTCATTAGTCTCTGTAAGAATTTTACTTATTTTCAAATCAACCATTTTAGACTTATGGACTACCACTCCGCAAATTTCAATATTTGCAGTGCTGTCGGTCATATTAAGCGCCAGGTAGCTTGAATCAGTGCCAGCCATAGCTATCCGTGACTGGAGGAAAGCCTTTTCCTTTAATAACTTAAGATAATCCGGATTCCGGGAGATCTGTTTGTCTGCATCATTCTTCTCAGAAGACTTTGTACTATACGCGTTTCTCAAATCTTCAAGTTTCCTGCCAGGGCTCAACAGGCACATTACAGAATAGTAAATTACGAATGCAAGCACTAAACTTATAAGTACTATAAAAATTACATTTCTTCGAGGTTTGCTCTTTATTCCGGATTCCATATGCTTATTTCATATATCAGAAAATGTATACTTTGGAGCCAACGTTCAATGTGTTAAAAACAACCTCAAGATCTTCGTCATTGAGGCGAACGCATCCGTGTGTCACTGGCATTCCAAGAAAACGCTTATAGATAGTACCATGGATCATATAGCTGTCACCAAGGTCCATTGCATAATCACCCAGAACACCTGCTTCCCATCTTAAAGGGGAATCTTTTGGAGGAATAGGCACTCCCTCTTCTATAAATGACCAATCGGGTCTGTGCCAGGCCGGATGCGTTCTTTTGCCTTGAATAAGAAATTTACCACGGGGAGTTTTGAATGTCCATGTTTTTCCGCTGGCAGTCTGCAGCTTTTTGTAGCTTCCTGTGCTGCATGATCCTTCCCTTACAAGTTGTTTATTTTTATAAAGATAAAACTTGTTATCAGTGGTGTTTATCACAATATAAGACTGACCTGATGTATAGGCGTCGAATTTGACTGTAAGGCGCTGAACATCTTTACTTAAAGGTCCTATAAGTTTAGTATAATTCTGATCTTTCTTTAAATCTTTGCTAATTACAGACTCTTTATGTTGCCGTGGTGTTGACTCCCTTATTGCAGGAACTCCATAAATAATATAAAGAATCATGCCGGATAGAAAGAGAATCGAAACAACAAACAGTAAAATAAACCGTAAAAATCTGAGGAATGGCTTTCGTTTTTGGTCATATTCCCCGGGTGTAACAGTTTGCGGTGGAATATTCGCATTATTTACAGCCAATTTACTCCCGGCGTTTTCTTCCGTCTGGGATTGCGTACCTTCATCTATTATCTTTTCGTTATCCATCTTCAGATAATTTATTTGTCCACGACTTCTTTCAGATCAACCATTGATCCGATAATTGTAACGGGTGTACCCACTTTTACAATTTTAAAGACAACATCCATCTCCCTGTCAGTAAGAGCAATACAACCTTCAGTCCAGTCGACTCCTTTTCCTCCGTTACCATGTATTTCTATAAGGCCACCAATTCGTGCCGTTCTTGGAAGTGAGCCACGCTCGATCTCCGATCTGAACCTGGCTTTATCTTCTTCATTAGGATAATCAAGCAGGAGTGCCTTATAATATTTAGTACTGCCACCATCAAACTTTTTGGTGATCTTGTACATTCCTTCCGGAGTTGCCATATCGCCACGTGTCCTCTTATCTCCTACCCAGTTTTTTCCTAATTCGGCTTCAAATTCATATTTCTTTGTTCCACCAAGATAGATAAAAAATTTACGTGAAAATTTATCAATGATAATTGAATAATCACGATTTTTTTTCGAGTCTGTCAGAGTCCTCTCAACCCATCTTTTCCATACAGAATATGATTTGAAATAGTCCTTCAGGTTCGCTGATGCATATTCATATGATTCAGTGAGCAAATATTCCGCATCTGTTAATTTCCTGTTTGCCTGAAAGTATTGTCCTTTATTGTAAACAATCTCTGATTCAGTGAATAAAATTTTGCCTTTTGATATCCTGTTTCTGATCTCTGAGGTCAGAGGGTAAGTATTAAAGAGATCATCGAGCTGACTTACAAGATATCTGAGAGATTCAATTTTTTGTTTGAGTTTTATTTTAAGGTCCGATAAAGTGCTTATAGAATTATCCATTGCCAGGATTGCCTTTTTTGCAGAGAGATCTGCGAACATCCTTACCTTTTCGTAATGTCGGAAATAAATAAATCTTTTATTTTCCTTCCGCCAGTTGACCATTGCAGAATCATAAAAGACTTTTGCCTCAGTGTATAATTTTTTCGAATAAGTATCTGCTTTACTTTTTTCCGCTTCGGAAAGGATCTCCCTTGCATGCTCCATTTCACCTGAAGGTGGTTTTGGTGTAAACCGGATCAATAATAAAACAATCAATGAAATTGAAACTGCTAATGCAGAAAAAATCAACACCCCTCTCCAAACCTTTCTCATTTACTCTTGTGATGATTTTAAAAAAAACCCCGGGAAGATCCCGGGGAATTTATATAAATAAGTTTGAACTTATTAAATACTATTTCTTAACGGCTGGTTTAGCTGCTGGTTTAGCTGCTGGTTTAGCTGCTGGAGCTGCTGCTTTTACTGCTGGTTTAGCCGGAGCAACAACTGCTTTTCCTTTTCCTTTTACTTTTTCGATTGCATCTTTAAGTTCGGTATTGATTCCGGTAGCTTTTTCACTTGCAGCTTTAACTTTGTTAAGTGCATCCATGAAGGTACCTTTATCATACAGAGCCTGAGCTTCAGCTACTGAAGCTTCGATAGCTGCCATGTCAGTTTTCATAGCTTCGAGAACAGCTGCTCCTTCTTTTCCACGAGGAGCTTTTTTCATAAGAGCTGTGTTTTCTTCAATGGTAGCTTTAACAGCAGTCATTGTAGTCTCAACTTCTTTTTTAACTTCTTCTTTCTTTGCAGCGGCATCAGATGCAACTTTTTGTGCAAGTGCTAATGTAGCATCAAGTTTAAGTGAAATAGGTCCAAATTTTTTGAATAGTTTTCCTTTCTGAACTTCAACTGCAGCTGTAATAGCTTTCATTGAATCCTGTACAGCTGCAAAAGCGGCCGGTACATAAACTGCTGCTTCAGCAGTCTGAGCAGCTGTAATAGCTGCATTAGTAGCATCAATTTTTTCCTGTGGAACTTTTCCACAACTAGAAAGGAAAGCAACCATAGCGATAGCAGCTAATCCCATTAAAACTTTGTTCTTCATTTTTCTAACCTTTTTAATACTTTGTTTATTTAACAACATCCGATCTATTTAGTTTAATCGTTTTCCATTTTAAAATTACGGTGCGAATATACAACATTTAAGCAACATTACAAATGAAAGTGCGAATATTTTAAATACCTTAGGATGTTATCCGGTCAACTCTGAAGATTTTTTGAATTTTATCCCTCAATAATCGGTATTTTCAGATTCATTTATAAGATGCTCTGTCAGATTTTCATCATGACCAAGATTTAATTTCCGTCTCAAACGGTATCGGCTGATTTCAACAGCCCTCGCTGAAATATTCAGAAGCTTGGCAATTTCTTTGGTCGAAAAGTTCATTCGCAGATATGAACTGAGCCTTAGGTCATTAGGAGTCAAATTCGGATATTTTTCCTTTAATCGTTTAAAGAATCCTTGTTGTGATAATTTCAGAACGTTCATTGCGTTCTTCCATTCCTCTGTTTGTGAGTCAAGCCCCTGATTTATTATCCGTTCCATGTCCCTGATGAATTTCACCGGAAATTTTGAAGATTGTTCCTGAAGAGTACTAATCTGTTCGTGTAATTCAGTTAATATTTCATTTTTTTGTATCAGATACCTCATGGTAAGCATTAATTCATAACTCTTATAATCAAGTTCACTTTCGAGTCTGGTTTTATTGACTTCAAATTCAAGAAGCTGCTTTTGCTTTCCCAGTTCGATCCTGAATATTCTTACACCAATAATACTCATTGCTATGAGTATTAAGGCATATAATGTATAGGAATATCATTATTCTGAATATAAATTGGCTCAGAGACTGGCGGCAAACTTCACGGTATATAGATTTGTAGCATTGTTTCACTGAGACTTATCCGAATAATTATAGTATAAAGTAGCTGACTTTATTCCATGAAGAAATTACATAACTTTAGAAAAAAGTTATGTAATTCACACAAATTAAAGTAAGATGATTTGCCTGGTAACAAATCAGTTGAACACTATGTTAATTTGAGATATAAGACGGCACCTGCGGTACCTATTCTTTCAAGAAGCCTGTTAATTCCCCGTGACACAGCTGATTTGTTAAGTAATAAAAGACGGTCATCAACCTGAAGCAAAACAGAACTTAAAGCAGCCACGCTACTTTCATATCCTCCCGGTTTGTTCCTTACCATCCAGAGTTGCCTGTTTTTATCCAGATACTCATTTCCAAGTTTCTTTAAGCCATTTAATATGGACTCCTCCTCGGGGATTGTCAGCTTGCTTCTAAGGGTTATATAATTTTGCAAATCAGATCCAAGTTTAATTAATCGCATGGAGTTTTCGTATTCATCTCTGATCAGAAGGCTATCAGACGTTTGAATTCTTGTTTTTTTAAGTAAAGCTTCCTTAAAACCGATGAACTTCTGTAACCCCTTGTAATCAGCAGTATGCCTTTTATTGTAGTTTTCCTTTAAGGTACTGATCATCTCAGGAGCCAGATCTCCCATCATATCGTTAATACTTTTAAGGACCTTTTCAAATATTGCATTGATCATTATTTTGTCACGAAGACCGAATTGAAATGATAACATCGTTGTTGTCATATTAAAAAGCTGAAACTCCTCAAACCGGTTATAACGACCCAGATCGAGGGCAAGATCTCCCATAACTGCACCTTTATCTTTAAATACATAACTGTTCAGAAACTGGCTGAGGGGCATATCTTGCCTGCTATTGGCATTCCAGCTTAAAGCCGCTCCTGCGGTATATCCTGCATAACTTACAGGAAGGTACTGCCAGTGTCCCATGTCACCCCAATCGGTTAGCAGCATTCCTTTGGTTCCATACTTTACCCCATTTGTTGTTGCAGATTCAATATTAGCGAGCATATTTTCAGTTCGTCCGGCAATGCTTGTCCAGCTGCTTGTGCCGGGACAAACCATATAATTAAGTCCAGATGACTGCAGAGTTTTACAATGTCTTTCAAATGGATAATCTGCCTCGTAACCCCAATCGAGGAGAGTAACATCTTTTGGTACACGTGAAATCGTTTCGGGATGCCTTAATACAATATCGGCCCACATCATCACTTTCTTATTTTTCTTAACCAGCAGATCATGCAATTTGATAGCATAATCCATATATACCTCCCCTTCTCCTCTTTGTTCGCAAATCTCTTTGCTTTTCCCTTTTCCAAGTTCAAAAGGTTCATCGAGATTAACATTGAAATTTGACGATGTGAAATTTGGGAGGAGATCTTCTGTCATTCTGGAAACAAGCTCAAAGCTTCTTGGGTCAATTGGATCAAGAGTCCCTTTCATATTAAACAGACCCATGATTTTATATCCCTTAGGACATTCAGCCAGATCTTTATACTCGTCAGTTGCCAGCCATGCCATCATGTGGCCCAAAGAATTCTGATTTGCGGTAAGGTCAATGAAGTGATCCCTGCAAAATTTATCCAGTTCCTTAATCTCTTCACTGGTGACCGGAGTTTCCTTTCCTTGCCAAAGATTTTTAAATGAGGGATATGCAAATGAAAATCCTTCAATATATAATTCAAAGTGATTGTATTTCAGATCACTAAGCAATTGGGCTATGCTTAATAGCGTTTCTTTTGTAGGAACTTTATTTCTGCTGATATCAAGCATAAGTCCTCTTACCTCAAGATCAGGAGAATCTTCGATAGAAACACAGGGAATTCTGCCTGAATAATTCTGATTAAGGACTTTTAGTGAAATTATAGAATAATAGAGACCCTGCTGATTGCTATAATGAACAATCATCCTGTCAGGTTTTATTTCAAGAGTATACCCCTGTCTCGGCAGATCTTTGCTGAATATAAACTGTATGTCAGCTCCTGTTTTTGCATGCTTTGGGATATGCATGGAATTCATTTTAAGAAATTCCTCAACCCTTGCTGCCAACGAATCATCGACTGAATACTTAATTGACGGTTTGAATATGTAATGACCTCCGCTGAATTTTACTTTTTTTGGAACAGGAATCAGGTTCAAAACCTCCCCCTGGGCCCCGGCAGGCACAACAAGAGCAGAAGTTAATGCGCCTTTAAATCTTGCATCAAGTTCCATATCAGTTTCTGCCTGTTTCTTTTCAAGGACGGAATAATAAACATCCAGGAAAATTATTAAACACACGATAAATCCAAGAACTATGAGAAAAAAATACAGGGTTATTTTAAATACTCTCTTCATAAAAAGTGATGTGAGGTTTCTTATTAACTAAAATAAAATCAAATGAACATTTCCATAAAAATAATTATTTGTTACTGTTTAAGATCAGATTCATATTTTATTTTAACGGTCTCATCCAAAATCTCTAACAGTTAATTTTAAGCAATTTTTCACCCTTCCCTTATTGTTTAAGGGAAGGGCCGGGGTAGGGTTAAGAAGGTGAAGGGATTGTGAAAACTAGGGGATTACGCCCTTACTTTGTTCGGGCGTGATCCCCGGGAGAGAACCTTGCAAGGACAAATCAAACCCTGCTTAAGGGGATTACGCCCTTACTTTGTTCGGGCGTGATCCCCGGGAGAGAACCTTGCAAGGACAAATCAAACCCTGACAAAGGGGATTACGCCCTTACTTTGTTCGGGCGTGATCCCCGGGGGAGAACCTTGCAAGGACAAATCAAACCCTGACAAAAATGTCAGGGTATATTTGTTTTTAGCTTGTCCTTTTCAAAACAAGTTTTGAACGGCCATGCTAAAAACAAAAACCCTCCGCCTTTCAGCGGAGGGTTTGATTTGTCCTTGCGGAGAGAGGGGGATTCGAACCCCCGGTACAGTTTCCCATACGGCAGTTTAGCAAACTGCTGGTTTAAGCCCCTCACCCATCTCTCCAAAATGTGGTGACCTGCTTATGAAGCGCGACAAAAGTAGGAAAACAAGCATAAAGTGCAAAATAAATCAGAAATTTATTTTAACCCCTCAAGCAGATCAGTAATAACCTTGAAATTTTCAAGAGTTTCTTCATCAAAATCCGAAGCCTTAAGTTTACCCTCTTTAACTTTTGAAAGGAATCTGCTCAGAATAAAATTTCGAGGCAACTCCTTCTCCCTGATATATACAGAATTCGGAACAGGGATACCCTCCCTGGTTTCAAGCAGGTGATTCTTGAAATCGAGTGTTGATAAAATATCTTCAGAATTTAAAAAGGCACCCGGCATTCTTATGAGCAACTCCCTACCTGATTTATCTGTTTTAAAAATCGTTCTCTTGAGAAGCTCAGCCATCTTTATCTCATCATCGTTTTCAAATAGAAGGACAGCAAATTCCAAACCCCAGCCCATAAGAATATTACATAATAACGGAATTGATGATGTATTCGTTGACGGAATTACACATACCTTTCCTTTAAATCCTGTCAGAAGGATAATTGCATTCAATATATAAAATGAACCTGTATCGTTTACAATCACATTTACGCTCCTGGCAGAGAAACTTTCAGTTCCCATTGGATTACCAAGTATACTCTGGAGAGGTGTAAGCGTATCGGGTGAAGCAGATGACAACTGCATCGGATCGAGGATCCGCGAAGTACTTCGGAAGTTTTCCACATCGTCACGTTGAACAGCCAGAACCCTGTGCAACTTATTGATCTCAACTAGGTGAGGTGAATGAGTAGTGTATATTATCTGGATTTTATCTTTAATATCTTCAAAAACTTTCAGAACATCCTCCTGAGCCCTTGCATGAAGACTTACTCCCGGTTCATCAACCAGCAGAACCATTTGCCGGTCATAACTTGCTGAAGCCATAAGCTCCATATAAAACGACAGGAACCATCTGACCCCTCTGCTCCTCTGTTTGGGATAAAGCCGTTCACCTTCATCCTTAATCCAAAACTCAAGATAAGGCTTCCCAGCCTTACCTCCAAAAGATGCATTGTAGTGATCCAGCTCGAACTGTATATGAATTTTATTATTGCTGCCAATGGATTGTTGCCAGAAATCATGAAAATTCCGGGTAAGAGTCTGGTTAAGGTTTTCAATTTTCTGTTTCAGTATCCTGCTTGATGGCTGCTGAAAAAAAGTATAATCTATCTGTGCAAGCGAAAGAAAGTTTCTGGCTGCCTTATATCCTTCTACGTTTTCATTTCCGCTGACAATGTCATCCATGTCTATACGGTTAGGAAGCAGGCTGCCAAAATCTTCAAACATCTCAAAAATCGGACAATATTCAAAATATTTATTGCCGAGAATCGCACTGTTGAATTGAGACTTATATGAATGAATGACCTCATTCACAGAACTTTCAGCCTCTTCTTCTGATCTCCCTTCCAGAATATATCCGGAAAAAGCAATGTGATTGTCAAGTTCTGCAATCCTT
>Ga0302164_10000486_pt1 | contig 13373 bp, 15 predicted proteins | sample I_Fen_E3_1_FD_193500 | JGI IMG/M metagenome (GOLD analysis project Ga0302164, IMG submission 193500) | Peat permafrost microbial communities from Stordalen Mire near Abisko, Sweden - I_Fen_E3_1 | ecosystem: Environmental > Terrestrial > Soil > Wetlands > Permafrost | place: Sweden: Abisko...
TAGCAAATAGTCCCTATCGTTATTAACACTGGTAAACCTGGTTTGATTGTTGGAATTGGCATTACCGCCCCATAATAAATTAACCGTACCCAAAACAGGATGCGATGCGGTTGTATAGGCTGCGGTGGTTCCAAATAACTGGGGGTCGGTTGCTGTTCTTAAATCGATAGCATTAGTGGTAAACGAGGTGGACTTCGTTTCATTTACCGCCCTGGGCGAAGATTGATCAATGCTTAATCCCAGGTGGTTGCGGTGCCGCACGGTAACAATGTAATTACCATCAGCCATGTTATTAAATGTAACGGGGCTTACACCATCCACATCTACAATGTCGCCATCTTTTTGTATCAGGGCACTCCTGGTTTGTAAAACCGTATTGCCTGGTGATGCGGTTAAATTTCGTAGTTCTAAAAATACCCAGTCCACAATATTATCCGCAGGGATAACCTGTGCTCCCACCACGCTGCTGCTGGGTATTGTTTCAACCGCAGCATTATTTACATGAGTAAATGCAGTGCTGTAAGGCGCCACCCTGTAAGGATCGGTGCTGGGGAAATTAGCTGTACTTGCAGACGAGCCAAATGGCAGTGTACGCAGGTTATCTGACATAAGGCCCGTGGTAGGATCGTATGCCCCCTGTAAAAATGCCCTTGCCCCAACCAGTAAAAATTTATTAATGCCCGATAATGATCCGGTATTAGATGTAACCGGTGCCGAAATTTTATTGGTGCCTGCATTATGTGTTTCGCCGGCAGAGCTCCAGTCGGTGCCGTTATTAAAATACCCGATCACATTAGCTTCTGTTCCTGCAACATCTGTGGGGTCAATATATTGGCCGGTTAAAGTAACTGTGCCTCCGGTGATACCGGTTTTAGTTACGGGCCAACTGGTATTTAAAAACGAGGCGGTCATTGGTGGTTTAGCAGGATCGGCCGTACCCAATACCCTTACCCCAAAACTGGCAGTGGCATAACTGCTGCCGGCGGTGGTTAAATAAGCGGGGCGGTAATTGGCATTTTCACCAACGGGCAATTCGTAATTGGCAATATCGCCGGTTAATTCTTTTTTAAGCAGGCCCGTTCCGTTTGTCCAGAAAAATCTGCTGGTATTGGCGCCGGTTATGGTTGCGGCAGAGCTAAGTGTGCAATTAAAATTACCGGTTTGTAATTTGCCATTGGTAAAAACAAAACTGCTGCCAATACGGGCATTGGTATTTAATAATGTTGCGTTGGCGGTATTATCCAGTTCCAGATTAGGGATGGTATTGCCCCCCATATCTATATTCTGCAGGCTTGTTCCTTTTAAAAGCAGCAGACCCGTTCCCTGTATATCCACATTGCTGGTTACATCGCCCTGTACGGTTACCGTAGCACCGGGCTGAATAAAGAAAGTAGCATTATCAATTTTTAACTGGGCGCTGATACCAGTTGCAAACAAAATAGCTGCTGTAGAAAATAATACTCTTTTCATACTTAAGATTTACATTATCAAACTTACTACCAATTCATTTTTGCATTGCCCCGCATTTAGTAAACGGTATTGGCCGCTGAGTAAACGGAGGTACAATGAATACAATGAAACAGATGAAGTAAAGGTCTTTATTGGGTTGTCAGAAGTTCTTCGGTGGATATGGATAATGCAGGTGGTGTTTTACGAAAATACTAATTTACTTATATAATGCCAACTCTTTTATAGATAATATTTTTAAAGTGTAGACAGCACCAGCTCCTTATAGCTTCTGCCAATGGGTATTTGCTTGCCCCTGATCTCAATATCGGTGGCTGTAAAAGCATCAATTTTGTCTTTTGCCACAATATAGGAGCGGTGCACCCTGATAAAATTACTGTGGGCTAAAATGTCTTCCACCTCCTGCAACTGAAATTTGGTAAGGATACTCCTGTCTTTGGTGGTTATGCGGATATACTCCTTCAGGCTCTCGATGTACAATATATCGTCAATAATAACTTTTACCTTCTTTTTGCTGACATTAAAAAAGAGATGCGGTTTTTCTGTGCTACTGTTGGTGATGCCCGGTGCGGCAGGGTTTTCGCCCAGCTGTTTCAATTTATTTACACTCATTAAAAAGCGGCTGAATTCAATTGGCTTGAGTAAATAATCCAACACATTTAACTCGTAGCCCTGCAATGCATAATCGGAATAGGCAGAAGTGATAATGATCTGCGGCGCCTGTTTCAACGTTTTTAAAAAATCGGTGCCTTTTAATTTGGGTAAATGGATATCCAGAAAAATCAGGTCTATCTTTTCGTTTTGTAAATACTCCATGGCATATAAAGCATCATTGCAAATGCCCTTCATTTCCAAAAACGGTATTTGTTTTACATAATCCTCCAGCACTTCGGCTGCCAAAGGTTCATCTTCCACTATAATGCAGTTAAATTTTTTCATGACTGCTGAGGTTAATCGTTAAATGTATGGCGAAAATATTTTCCTTGTCTTCAACCTTTAAATCAAATTCTTTATACATCAGTTCCAGCTGCCTTTTTACATTGCACAACCCAATTTTGCTTTCGCCAGAAGTATTGCTGGTACCTTCTTTTGAATTTTGAACCTCAAATTTTAATATATTGTTGTGCAGTTGCAGATCAATATTTACAAAAGAAGTAAAACGTGTTTCGCTTACGCCATGCTTAAATGCATTTTCTACAAAGGGCAATAATAAAAGCGGGGATACCTGCTGGTTATTATTATCAATATCTTTTTTAAAAGCAATATTCAACCGTTCATTGTAGCGGATTCTTTCCAGGTCAAGATAATCTTGTATCAGTTTGGTTTCTTCTGCAATGGAAATAAAAGGCCGGCCAGACTCATAGATCATGAACCGTAATATTTTGGACAATTTCATTACCACATCTGCAGTACTGTCTGATTTTTTTCGGGCAAGTGCGTAAATATTATTCAGTGTGTTAAAAAGAAAATGCGGGTTGGTTTGGTTTTTCAAAAACTTCAGTTCTGTTTCCAGTTTTTCTTTTAGTAAGATCTTTTCCTGCTCCTTACCGGCCAGCTGCAGGCGCAGTTGCTTTATAAAAATAGCAGCACCAGCGGCAAAACCAAGATCCATCAGGTTGGCTAAAAAACCAAGGGGGCTAAATATATGCGGAATGCCCAGCAACCCTTTATAAATAACGGGGTAGATAAACCAGGTAGATAGCATCCTGAATAACAGTAAGGTTGTTATCAGGGCAAGCATAACCACCGCAATATTTTTCCAGGGCCTGTTGCGTTCTTTTAGAATATTATCAAGAACTACATACAAAATAAAATAGGTGAACAATAACTTAGGCAACAAAATAGTAACACAATTGCCAACAGCCATTACAATTTGTTCGGTAACCGAAAATTGGCCCAGTTTACCACCATCCCACAAATAAGCCAACAGTGTATCCTGCGCTGTGTAAACCACCCAAAATAATATATGCAGCCAAACTCTTTTCATTAAACCAAATTTCGTTAAAAAAGCCGGGTATGGCAATAGAAAGCATGAATGACAGGGTTTTGCCAATGAACAACTGGATTGTGCTTATAAACAAAAAATTGCTTTGGGGTAAATGCAGCCGTTTATTTACTGCGTTTGTTTGTACAGGGCTAAATATATTTTAACCACCATTGTGTATGTGTTGCTTTGTACCTGCCATACCATACGCAGGGTTTATACAGCACCAGAACAACAGCTATCCAGATAAAATAAATTACGCCGAGGGATACACCGCTTTCTATTCCTTTGGGTCGTCCAAAACTTCCCGATGCAAAATCCATTTGCTGCCAGCTAAATCCCTGTATAAACAATAATCCAATCATGATACAATGAATAAGATAAAAATGAACCAGGAAATAAAATAGCGGTACCCTGCCATATGCCAATGCAAAATCTAACAGCTTATTTTTTACCTGTTCGGTAAACGCCAGTATTAAAAACATGATACCTAAAGTAACGAGGCAAAAAACCAGTGATGGCGGATATTTAGATACATTCATAAAGGAGAGGAATGTATACGTGGTGTTTTTTTGATGAGCCCATTGTACCGAATCGCCGTAAACATTTATAAAACGGATAACTACAAACAACAGCAATGCAGCCAACCCGGTTTTAATAAATAATTTTTTTCTTTTGTCTGCTGGCAGTTCAAACAATTTGCCCGATGCAAAACCAACCAGCATAATACCCAACCAGGGAATGGGAGGATAGCCCATTATAAATGTTTTGCCTGCAAATAAAGGAAGGGCGCCGGGGCCAAAAAAAGGCATTAGTATTTTTTTGAACAATGATGTTTCGGCCAAAGGAATAACGGTCGCAAGGTTATGACAGCATATAATTACCAGGCCAATGATGCTGATAGTTTTGGCAGGTAACTTAAGTAACAAAGCCAGGATGATAAAACCGAAGCCGATAGCAGCTATCACTTCAAAAATAAAAAGGTGAAAACCCGGATCAAAAAATAAAGCAAAATTTACAAGAGTAAACTCAAGCAGTATAAGCCAAAAGCCACGTTGTAATAGAAATTTCCTGCTTTGTAAAACGTTATTTTTATTTTTAAAAGATATATATGCGGATGTGCCTGCCAGGAAAACAAAAACAGGGGCACATAAATAAGTGATCCATCTTGTAAAAAATAATGCTGGTGTGGTGGTAGCCAAATTGGTGGGGCTTTGAGTGATGGCATTTACATGCATCATATCCCGTACATGATCCAATGCCATTATTATCATTACAATGCCTCTGGTAATATCGATGCTTGTAAATCTTTTCATGCTGAAAATTATTTTAGTTTTGATTTACACCAGTTGTAAATGCATTTACATTTATTAATTTACTGCAAAAGAAATAGTGCATTGGCAAAAATCAATGAGCAGCAGTTTTTAACCCATAAACAACAGGTAATAATTTATGCAAAAATGAAGAGGTGTCATTTATCCTTTAGTGCCTTTAAAAAGAGTATAAATTGCCATGGCATGGCCGTGACCCAGCTCAAATTCTTCTTTAAGCCAATTGGTAATTTGAGTAGCCTTAACTGCGGGATTCAATTTTCCTTTTTGCAAAAATCCTTTCTTCTCTGCCAGTTTTTTAAAATCATCCGGCCCTTTGCCGGTTTTAGTTTTAATGTTATCGATGTAAGCTTGAAATGACATGGTTTATATTTTGGCTGGTGAATAATTTATTGTGCCAATATCTTTTTACATTCTTCAAATTTAAGTACACATTTTATTTTGCAAAAAATTACAGCAGCACTTCGCATTGGTAACCAGTTGCGCTTACCATTGCAATTACTTTTTGTGCGTTTATCATTTCTCCTTCCACCCTTAAAATTTTGTCGCAATCATCCAAATCAAAATTTATCCTGCTGGCAGGAAAACTGGTAAGCAGGGTGTTCAGAATTTTTATGGCCTCCTTTGTTTCCGGCACATTTGTTTTAAAAACTTCCACCATGGTTAAATTCACGTAATGAGTTATTAAGATATTTCAGGTTAAATATTTCCGGCAGCAATCAGGTCACTTTGCATACGTTTTATTTTCTTTACTGCATAACCCTGCCAGGCAAAAACAAATGCCTGCAAAAGCAAATGATTCGCACAACCCCATTCTATCGCTGGCATCATTACTATTTGCTATAAACCTTGGGATATTCAGCAACACAAACCATCCGGCTATCATTATACCCGAAAGCAATGCGGCCCTGCTTCTTGTTTGCGGTATTATCATTCCAATACCTCCTGCAATTAAACAAATACCGCAGCCATAAGTAAAGAAGGGGTGAAACGGAATGTAAGCCGGTATAAATTGATTTACAAAACCGGCATATTTAAAATGCGCATACCCTGCATCAATAAAAAACACTGCCAAACATAAACAACTAAAAAATAAAACTGATGCGGTTGTATTTTTTCCCTGCATAAACCCTGGTGCAGCAGACGGATTGGTTTTAAAAAAAGAAAGCAATACTATTAATGCACCACCAAATAATGCTATGGCTTTATATCCGTTTAAACTATCCAAACTTAAATGTGGCAAATGCCTTAACACCGAAAGACAAAGTATTAATGCAGCAATACTACAAGCCGCTAACACCGATCTTTTATTGATGAGTATTGCAATGCCGGCAGCAATGATAATTGCAGCGCTGCTATAAGCCAGGGCAGGATTGCCATTAAAACCTTTGGCCCATTCGGGCGGGCGGCCAATAATAAAATCGTTATAAATAATACAAAGGCAGCCAAGAGCTATTATGCTTATGGCAAACAAGCTGCGCCCGGTTTGTAATATTTTATTTTTCATTTATTAATATTGGTGGTCATTTTATTTCTCAACGTTGTATTTCCTTTTCCTTTTATAATAAGATTGGTCATTGATGGTGTGCCATCCGATGCAAGTACCGGATAAACTAAAAACAATGAATCCCCCACATAAAATGTAACAGCTTCCAGCTCGTAATTTATTTTATCGGCAAACTTGCCAATATTGCCGGCAAAATAACCTGTAAAAACACGAAAATTGGTATTGCTTTCAATTACTTTAAAATTATGATAGCCCATTATTCTTTCAATGTCCGTAATCAATTCGGTTGAAGTAATATAGGCTATAGCAATGCATTTCATAAAAATAATTACTGAAGTTATAAATTACCCGGCGTTTCTTTTTTATCATTTTCAGCATACAATTTTTGACTTATAAAAGACAGCGGCAATCCTATCATAACAGCAAGAATGAGAAAAGCCTTTAGTGCTTTCAATGGTTTTATGGCACTTAGTGGTGCATGCGGCGCATTGCTCAGCCTTACCACAAGCAGGTTCATCACCAGCCAGATAAATAACGCGTAAATAAAACCGGTGCCAATTTTATTCTTTGCAGGCACACCGGTTTTGGAACATACCCAAAAGAAAAAAACCGTAAATGAAAGTGCAATAAGATAATGAAACAGCAGGCCAAAAAATATCATGTCGCCACCACCAGCTAATGCATCCTTGCCAAAAACACCACTGGCAATATAATTAAGTACACCTGCAGGGCCTTTACCTGTTGCAATATAGTAGTCAATAAAAGCAGCAAGAATATCCAGTGTACCCACCAATATACCAACCAGCAGAATTTTGTTTACGGGTATTTTTATTGTTGTGTAGTTTAATGTAGCAGGCATATGTTATTGCAGTTAATTTGAGGTATGAATATATTTAACCACAGCTTTGCTACATCAAATTTTCTACCAACAGCAGGTAATGGTATACAAACGTTGCCAGAAATGATATGTAAGTTATTAAGGGCTGCGAAAAAGCAATTGGGGTACTAAAGTCGTTTACCTGTTATTTTTTGCGTGAAATAAAAAGTGAGCATATAAAAAACCATTCGGATAAACTGGTACGAACACCAGCGTACAAATTGTTTGAAAATGTTTTTAGAGCGGTAGTATTGTTCTTTAGTAATGGGGATACAATCGTTTTGAATAACCTGCTCCAGTATACCATCCATAGCAGCGGGTAATGTAGAATTGAATACATCAATATTCAGTTCAATACTGGCATAAGCACTGATATTATTTACGTTGTACGATCCTATGGTAAGCCATTCCCCATCGCATACAGCAACCTTGCCATGAAGTACAGCGGGCTGGTACTCGTACAATTCAATATTATTGCGCAACAACCAATCATACATCCAGCGTTCTGCATTCTTTGCCACCCTTACATCTGATACCCCTGCGGTAATAATTTTTATCTTTATGCCCCGTTTTGCTGCTTTGCTCAGCAATTTGCGGATCAGCTTCCCCGGTAAAAAATAGCTGCATAAAATAGTAATATGCGATCGAGCCTCACGCAGCATTTTGATATAGGTTGCAGAAATTTCATTTTTTTGCCGTACCCAATCATTCCGCCTTACTTTCAACATACTGGTTACCTCGTTTTTACAATCAAATACTATCTGTTTTTGTTCACAGGGTTGAAAATGCTCTTGCGGCGCAAAGCCATTCCATGTTTTCCAGCAAAGTGTACAAAGTTCTTCGGCAACCGGCCCGTGCATGTATAAAGCATAATCCAGCCATGCGGCTTTGCCCGGCATATCATTGTACCGGTTAGTAATATTAATGCCGCCAACCAAAGCAAATGTAGAATCGGCAACAAAAATTTTTTGGTGCAGCCTGCGGCCAAAATAAAAATTTTTACTTTTAAATATCGGTTCAAAAAAACGAAAGTGAATACCTGCCTCTTTTAATTGGTGTATGAATGCTGCCGACATTACCTGCGATGCATAACCATCTGCCAGTAAATACACTTTTACATTTCTTTTAGCAGCCAGCTTTAAAGCGTTGGCAATTAGTTTACCCGTTTTATCATCGTCAAAAATATATACCTGCAGGTGAATACTTTCGGTTGCCTGGTTAATCAGTTGCAAAAGCAAATCAAAATATGGCTTACCACCCCTGATAAGACTTATCTTATTTTCGGCAATGTGGTGGGTAGCAATATATTTATTGGTGAAATACATGAGCCTGTATAATTTTTAGAAGATTCGAGTTTTTTAAATAGTGACAGCTCCGCTCAGCCAGAACATTCATACCTTTTTAATAAAAGTAATATTTCTTTATAGTTACAGTTATGACAAATTAAAACTAAAGAAATGATTTATCTCATGAGCTTCATTTTAAAGACAGGTTTGGGAAAGTAAATGATCTTGTAGCATTCAATAACAATGCGGTATAAAAGAGCCCGGTAGTTGGCTGTACTTGAAAGAAGGTTTTAAAAAATAACAAGGCAGATTAGTTAAAACCTGCCTTGAAATCAACCGGTGCAGCTTAGGGTTTCGTACAACTTTTTTCTGCATCGTTTATTTAATCCGAATCTTGTTTTTGTTAAGTAAGCAATTTTTATTTTGCTTGTGGTTAAACAGTATACTGTTGTTTAAGCAGGTGGTGCTGTTTTACTCCTCAACCAACCTTATCCGAATTAATGTTGAACAAATGTAAGTGCATGATAAGGCTCAGGTAATGACTGCTATCACCGCTTTTAATGATTGTGGTTTTTGTATTTCTTTTGCAGTATTTATTATATACAATAAAAAACCAAGGCCGGTTTGATGATTATCATTGCCAATACTAATCGCTATCATTGATATAAACCTGATGTATTGATAGATTTGAAAATGTTATTTATTCACTTGTAACTATTATTTATGAATAACTCCACATTTTGCCAAAGCTGCAGCATGCCGCTTAGCAATCCCGGATTATTGGGTACAGAAAAAGATGGTTCTAAAAGTAAAGACTATTGCATCTATTGTTATCAAAACGGTGCATTCATTAATCCCGGTATGACGCTGGAGGAAATGAAAGTTTTGGTGCAACAACAAATGGAAAAAATGAAGATAGAGAACAGCATTATTACTGCTGCAGTAAATATGCTGCCTGGTTTAAAAAGATGGAACATGCACAAAAGCTGATCCATTGAATTTTTTATATTACAACCTGCATTGCTCGTGTGGCAGTGCCATTACTTTCCGGCTCTAGCCGGATTTTTTTAACTCTTTTCAGCGCACTTAAAATAACAATAAGTAGCTACCGGGCTGATTATTGTCATAGATTTTACAGGTGCCTGTTTTTACTTTTACGTTGCCTTAAATAAAATTGCTGCTATAAAATAAACTTCATGAAAAAGTTATCACTTTCAGTGTTGTTATCCTTTCTTTTTTCTGCTGCCTTGGCACAGCAGCCTGTTACATTACGACCAAAGCTGGTGGTGGGCATTGTAGTAGACCAGATGCGTTGGGACTACCTGTACCGTTATTACGATAAGTATGCAGAGACCGGTGCTTTTAAACGATTGCTGCGCCAGGGCTTTAGTTGCGATAACACCATGATACCTTATATACATACTGTAACTGCATGCGGCCACGCAAGTATTTACACTGGTACGGTACCTGCTATACATGGTATTACCGGAAACGACTGGTGGGATAAAACAATAAACGATTACCAATATTGTACCGGCGACACATTAGTAAAAACGGTTGGCAGCATTACCGCTGCAGCCGGTGCAATGAGCCCACGGAATTTGACAGTTACTACTATTTGTGATGAACTGAAATTAGCCACCAATTTTAAAAGTAAGGTTATTGGCATTGCGTTAAAAGACCGTGGTGGCATTTTACCAGCCGGCCATACTGCAGATGCTGCTTATTGGTACGATACCAAAAGCGGTAACTGGATCTCTTCTACGTATTATATGAAGGCATTACCTGCATGGGTAAACAGTTTTAATGCAGCAAAATCAGTAGACAGTTTTTATGCCCTGGGTTGGAAAACATTATATCCAATTAATACCTATACAGAAAGTACGGGAGATAATATGGCGTATGAAAACAGGATGTTTGGCAATGGTTTTCCTTACAGCCTTTCTCAATATGCCGGTAAAAATTATAATGTTGTTGTTGCCACGCCGCATGGTAACACGCTTACCACCCGTTTTGCAAAAGCTGTTATTAATAATGAACAAATGGGTGCAGATAATATTACTGATTTCCTGGCCATCAGTTATTCCACTCCTGATTATGTGGGGCATTCCTTTGGCCCCAATTCAATTGAAGCAGAAGATATATTTATTCGGCTTGATAAAGAGCTGGGGGAGTTCCTGGATTTTTTAGATGCCAAAATTGGAAACAATCAATACCTGCTTTTTTTAACCGCCGATCATGGTGCAGCGCAGGCACCGGGTTTTTTAAACAGCTACAATATACCTGCCGGCCACGTACAGTTACAGCAACTACAGGACACATTGAATATAAAACTTAAAGAAAAATTTGGAGCAGCTGATTTAATAACTGTTGCGGCTAACTACCAGTTAGTATTGAATACGTACCTGGTTGATTCTTTAAAACTGAATACAACAGAAGTTAAACAACTGGCTATTAAATATGCATTACAACAACCGGGAATAAAAGATGCGGTGGATATAGCAACCATTATGCAGGCTCCGCTACATAATAGAATAAAAGAGATGATTGTAAACAGCTATTATGCCGGGCGCAGCGGAGATATTCAATTACTGTATTTGCCGCAATGGGTAGATGATTTTGAAAAAGGCGGTACCACCCATGGTGTATGGAACCCGTATGATGCGCATGTTCCGCTGCTATGGTATGGCTGGAATATTGCACCCGGTAAATTAAGTAAAGAAATAAATATTATTGACATAGCCCCTACACTGTCTTCGCTGTTAAAAATACAAATGCCCAGCGGATGCACAGGTAAGCCAATAGCCGAAATAATTAAATAGCAAAAAGATGTTGCTGAAAAAGCATAGCAGGCCTTACATATTTACCCTCTCTTATCGTATAAAAGATCGTTGCAGTAATTTTATTTTATTAAACTCTTTAAAAGAAATTGCACTGGTGCTTATGACTTTTTTTGCCGGAATATGCAATATTGTTTTTGCCCAGCACCTGCCCATTGATAAATCCAGATTTTTTACCGACGAACAATTAATTCAAATTACACTTGCCGCTGATTTTAAAAAAATGGATAAAGAAAATCTGAGGCCAGATAAGGAGCCCAGGTTTTTTCCTGCAGCAATAAGTTTTCTTTATCCTGACAGTAGTTTATTATCAGACGATGTGGAAATAAGAATACGGGGCGTTTTCAGAAGAGAAGAATGTGTTACACCCCCGCTAATGATCAATTTTAAAGCTCCGGCTGCAGTTACTTTTAAAAAACTGGGACATCTTAAATTAGTAAGGCCCTGCGATGTTACGTCATACAATGAACAACTGGTGCTAAAAGAATACCTGGTGTATAAAATTTATAACCTGGTTACAGAAAAAAGTTTTCGTACCCGTTTAGTTAAAATAACATTTCAAAATACCAGTGGCAAAAACAGGACACCCACGCATTATGCCTTTTTTATTGAAGAGATGGACGATGTGGCTAAAAGAAATGGTTGCTTTGAAATAAAAAGCCCCAAATTTCAAACTGAACAAACTGAAAGAAAACAAACCACCTTATTGGCTTTGTTTCAATACATGATTGGTAATACCGATTGGGCAATTCCGCTTTACAGAAATGTAAAATTAATGCGCATTAATAAAGATAGTATGTCGCTGCCCTTTGTAGTGCCTTACGATTTTGATTATTGCGGCCTTGTAAATGCTGCATACGCAATACCTGTGCCCGAGCTGGAGATAGCCAATGTAAGGCAACGTTTGTACAGGGGATTTGCCAGAACAATGGAAGAGTTGCAACCAGCCTTACAAATTTTACAGGATAAACGGCGGGCAATAGATTCACTGATTGTAAACTTTGAACCCTTATCTGCAAGAAACAAAAAAGAAATGATTAACTACCTGGATGAATTTTATTCAGCCATAGAAGATGAAAAAAATATTAAACACCTGTTTATTGATAATGCACGGAGGGACTGATACTTTTAAAGTAAACCTGACGGTGCGCTAAAACAATATTGCTATGCTTAAAGAAGAATACCTCCATCAATTAGTAAAAGAACTCTACAGCAATGAAACCCTTGCGGTATATGATTATGCCGCGGCGCTTTTTACCACGCAAAGTGAAGATTTTAGCAATACCAAAAGATGGACCGACCAGCTGATACGAGACAAATTAGCCATTTATACAGATGCAGAACATTCCCTATTACAGCTCACCAATTTTGGTAAATTCTGGATGCTGCATGGTGGCTATGAAAATTTTTTAAAAGAGGGGCAAAGTAATAAAGACCATTGCAAAGAAAAGGATGACATTAAAACCGGAACCTTTAGAAAAGATGAACTGCTGGAAGCAAGGCTGAAGCTTACGCATTACCGCATTGTGGGCTTTTGGTTAATGATAGTGATTTCTTCAATGGGATTTTGTCTTTCACTGTATAATCTGTATTTAATAATGAGCGGAAGAAAATAATCCTGTTACACTCGCTTATTGTTTTGTTAAAAACAGGAGCGGCCTTACAATTATATAAGGCCGCTTTCACAAAAAGCATATTTGGGGTTGTAATAATTATAGTCCTATTCTGCAAATGCATATTCAGGTACTTCTATCTCCAGTTTGTTCTCTACAGTTACCACACCAGGGGCATTCCATGCTGCAGCCTCTGCATCTTCTTTTTCTACAAAAGACCTTACCTGTCCACGAAGCACCACTTTATTATCAAAAACCTCTGCAAATATTCTACTGGAATCAATAGTGGCATTTCTCAAAAATGCGTCATGTATTTTTTCCTGGATATCAACCGGGGTGGTTTTGGGTTTTACCGTAATGGAGTTGATAACCATACGCACACCACTTAAATTTTCAACTGCTTTTTTGGCATTGTTGCTTTGGTATCCCCAATCCACTTAACCTTCTAACCTTACAATGCCGTTTTCA
>Ga0302164_10000490_pt1 | contig 13282 bp, 11 predicted proteins | sample I_Fen_E3_1_FD_193500 | JGI IMG/M metagenome (GOLD analysis project Ga0302164, IMG submission 193500) | Peat permafrost microbial communities from Stordalen Mire near Abisko, Sweden - I_Fen_E3_1 | ecosystem: Environmental > Terrestrial > Soil > Wetlands > Permafrost | place: Sweden: Abisko...
TAAACAACGCAGAAGTTAAACAAGGATTCAGAGAAGATGAACTACACATGAAACTGGATTCTACCATACAAAAACTGAAAGAAGAAGATTTTCAAACATTCCCAAAATATGACGACAAAATAACCAATATTACAGATGTAAAGGGAGACATGCAGGTCAATGTAGTGGCCAGGATAGTACGTATTCCTAGAACAAGAACCTTTAACAAAAATGGCAAGGAAGGAAAGGTTTTGTCCATGGAAATTCAGGATAAAACAGGAAAAATACAGTATACGCTCTGGAATAGAGACACAGATATCATAGATGACCTTGAATTGAAGGAAGGAGATTCTGTGAAGATATTAGGTGCTTTGGGAAGAACCAGAAACGCCGAAGTATCATTGACCCATTCATGGGTGGGTAGGATAATGAAGGGAGAATTTGACCTTCCAGAATACACAGAAACTATACAAAAAATTGGAGACGCACATGAAATGCGTGATGTTACGGTTATAGGTGTTATTTGTAAAATATACGATGCAATTACATTCATGAGAGATGATCAAAGTACTGGACAGGTAAGGTCCCTTGAAATGGAAGACGACACCGGATCCATAAGGATAACCTTGTGGAACGACGACGCCAATATGGACTTAAAAAAGGGGGATATCATTAAGATCATAGGTGGAAACATTGAATTCGATGAGTACTCCGGAACCGATTACAGGATAAATACCAACTGGAACACCAAGATAATTATAAATCCTGAAATGGACAGTAAATTAAATAAACAACTCCAAGAATGTGGTAAATACCTTAAACCACTTAAAATATCTGATATACATCAAATGGATGATGAAGGCGAAGAAATTGATGTAGTAGGAAGAATTGTAAATGTGTACGAACCAAGCGAATTCAACAGAGATGATGGAACTACAGGCAAAGTTAGAACAGTTGAAATTGGTGATGGTACAGGCATAATTCGGACATCTTTCTGGGATGACAAGGCAGAGTTGGCATTTAACATAGGTGATCCAATAAAATTAGAAAATGCAAGAACACGTCTTGGAAACTACAACATGGACCTCAGTATTGGAAGAACTGCAAGAATTGTCAAACCTAGCGCAGATGAAATGATAAACATACCCTCAATAGATGAAATAGAAGATGCCATCTACTCCAACAAGACCATAAGCGAATTGAATGAAGGTGAAAATAACGTAAGAATGGTTGGAAGGGTTATTAACATTTATGATCCAAACGAGTTTCAGAGAAAAGATGGAACAAAAGGTTTAGTGAGAACTGTGGAAATTGCCGATGGCACCGGAGTGATTAGAGCTTCATTCTGGGATGAAAAAACAGAAACTGCTTTAAATGTTGGTGATGCAATAAAGATTGAAAATCCTCGTATAAACTCACGTGAAGATAAAATAGAAATAAGTGTCGGTAGAAATACCAACTTAACCAAAGCAACAGATGAAGAAACCGAAAAACTCCCATCTTACGACGATATAAAAGAAATGATCTACAAAACCAAGAAAATTGATGATATTGAAGAAGAAGACAGAAATATAAAAGTAACAGGACAAATTGTGGAAGCCTATGGAAACAGGATACTATATGAAATGTGCCCAAATTGTAATAAAAGGGTTAGTTTAGTTGACAATACCTACATCTGCGATATATGCGGAGAAGAGATTGAAGAACCCAACTACCTTATGATAATTCCATGTGTCATTGAAGACGATACCGGTACAATGCGAGTGACGTTTTTCAGAACAGCCGCAGAAGAACTTATTGGAATGAAAATAAAGGAAATAATAGAAGTAATTCAAAAAACTGGTGATGAAGGATCCTTAGAAGATAAGGTTTCAGATCTTGTGGGTCATGAGATAACTGTTATTGCAGATGCCAGTTTCGACGAGTACAATGAAGAGATACGACTTAACGCTAAAAAACTCGTTGAAATTAAGCTGTGATTGATATTAAATAATTCAAATAAAATATAAAGATAATACAAAGTTTATGATACAAGATTTTTGAATTGATGTTAATTGATCAATCTTTAAATAGTGCCTTTGTAAAAGTTGTATTAATCCAAAAAATTATTTGAATATTTCTCAAAAACTTAATAGATTAATAATTTTATCGCTGACTCTTTAGATATTATTTAAAAATAAATATTTCTAATCAGTGCACAGGACTTAATTATAAATTTGAATTAACAAACAGTTGAAGGGAGATTAAAATGGTGGAACTTGAAGAATTGCCAAATGTGGGAGAGAAAACTGCCCAGAAATTAAGAGATGCTGGTTTCGCAGATATAATGAGACTGGCTACTGCAACATCAAAGGAATTGAGTGTTAAAGCTGAAATAGGTGAGGGTGTTGCTGAAAAGGTTATTGAAGCCGCGAGAAAATCAGAACAGATAGATTTTGAAACGGCACTGGATGTAATGGAAAGGAGAAAGGACGTTGGGAGAATAACAACAGGAAGTAGCGGCCTTGACGAACTCATAGGTGGAGGAATCGAAACACAATCAATTACCGAAGTATTTGGTGAATTCGGATCCGGAAAAAGTCAGATATCACACGAACTTGCAGTTACGGTCCAGTTACCTCCAGAAAAGGGTGGTTTATCCGGAGATTGTGTTTTCATTGATACTGAAAATACTTTTAGACCTGAAAGGATAAAACAAATCGCTGATGGTCTGGGACTAGATGTAGAAGAGGTTCTCACTAAAATACATATTGCAAGAGCCTTCAACTCTAATCATCAGATATTAATGGCAGACAAAGTCAACGAACTCATACAAAATGGTACCAATATCAAATTACTAATAGTAGATTCTCTTACAGCACACTTCCGAGCAGAATATGTTGGAAGAGAATCCCTTGCTACAAGACAACAAAAATTGAACCAACACTTACACACCCTTTCTAATATTGCCAACACATACAATGTGGCTGTTTTTGTCACAAACCAAGTCCAGTCAAAACCAGATGCATTCTTTGGAAGTCCAACCAAAGCCATAGGCGGGCATGTACTTGGTCATGCAGCAACATACAGGATATGGCTCAAAAAGGGACTTGCAGGTAAAAGAATTGCACGACTTGTGGACAGTCCGCACTTACCAGAAGGAGAAGCTGTTTTCAAAGTAATAACAGAGGGAATTTCTGATTAATTTCCTTGAATCTCTTTTTTTTATGATTTAAATGAATTTTACTACTTTTTCTATATATTTGTTAACTTTAAATAAATTATCATCAAAAGATTTATGGATAATATGAGTTCTACTGAAACCATCCTGGTAATCGTCTTAATGATATTTATTGGTTACATTGTTAAGAGAATAGGTATCTTAAAGCCAGGGGACTCAGTAACACTTAATAAAATTGTTGTGAATATTGCAATTCCCTCCCTTATATTCCTTGCAATGTACAATGCAGATCTATCTAACATTAAAATCCTATTGCCTATAACTTTGATATGCATAATAATAGGCAGCTTATGTGGATTATTGGTATACGTGTTTTCAAGAGCCAGAGGTTATTCAAAAAAAACCAGATGGACATTAGTAGGAACTTCAACACTATTTAATTCAGGTTTCATAGGATATCCTGTAGTTTTGGGAGTTTTTGGTGCAGAAGGATTAGTGAGGGCGGTTTTCTATGATATGGGTTCAACAATCCTATTTCTATGTCTTGGAATTTTGTTCATTCTGCTCTTCGGTGGTAAATATACGTCCATAATTCGAAGAACACTTTTATTTCCTCCTCTATGGGGCATAATACTGGGTATCTTTGCGAACTTAATGCACCTGAATCTTGGATTTATCACTTTAAATGTTTTAAAATATTTAAGTGGAGCAGCTATTCCAATAATTATGATATCACTTGGATTGTCGCTTGAAGTGGGTGGTTTAAAAAATTATTTCGGTGCCGCATCCTTCGTTACCATTACTAGATTAATGATATCACCATTAATAGCAATTCTGATAGTAAGTATTTTGGGTTTACATGGCCTTGAAGGAACAGTAACAGTTGTTGAAGCCGGTATGCCGTCTGCAATGTTAAGTCTAGTACTTGCTGCTAGTTATGAACTTGATATCAAAGCAGCTGCAGCTTGTATATTCCTGAGTACAGTTATCAGCATGATATCATTACCAATACTCATTTATTTGCTGTAGTATCCTATGATAAATCCTCAAACTAAAATAAATTTTAGGTAATTAACTAACTAATAAATGATTCATATTTACTACAGAATCAAAATAAACCATCTTGTAAACCCTTTTAAATTTGTTAAATATTAAGAATTTTAATTAATAACGATAATAAGTTTTATTTAGAATATTTATTAATGAGATTGAATTGAATATTTTTAGTAAATATTTAAATCAATATCTTATCTGTTGAAACCCATAAAAAAAATTCAATTACTGCATATGATAATAAAATACTTGTTTAAAATGGATTAAAATTAATAGTACTCATATATTTCAAATTAAGTTTAATCATTGTAAACATTCTTCTAATCATGTTTATAGAAATATTTTTTACCGACAATAGGATTATTCAATTAATACAACTACGTTGGGAACTATCAGAAATTTAATTAGTTTAAAAATATACTTCCATATATACTTTGTATAAAAAAATAAATAGAAAACTTTATTTATTAAGTTGATAGACCCTACACATTAAGGATAAGATAATCTATCATAGATTTATGGAATAGGTGATCTAATTGGCAGAAGAAAAAAAGCAAGAAACAACCGAAGAACCAAAAGTCGGTGTATACGTATGTCATTGTGGAATAAACATTGGTGGCGTAATTGATATCGACGCAGTAAAAGATTATGCAGCAACACTTCCAAACGTTGCTGTATCAGAAGAGTACAAATACTTCTGTTCAGACCCTGGACAAGAAATGATCCAGAAGGACATCAAAGAAAAGGGTTTAAACAGAGTAGTTGTAGCAGCATGTTCACCAAGGCTTCATGAACCAACATTCAGAAGAGCTGTTAAAGAAGCAGGACTAAACCCGTATCTTTTTGAATTCGCAAACATAAGGGAACACGATTCATGGGTTCACCAAAATGAGCCAGAAGCAGCAACAGAAAAAGCAAAGGACCTTGTAAGAATGGCAGTAGCTAAAGCCAGATTACTAGAACCACTCATATCTGAAACAGTTTCCGTGGACAACAAAGCCCTAGTTATTGGTGGAGGAGTAGCCGGAATTCAAGCATCACTAGATCTAGCTGACATGGGATTTCAAACTTACCTAGTTGAAAAACAGCCTACAATAGGCGGAAGGATGTCCCAGCTTGACAAAACTTTCCCAACAATGGATTGTTCAATGTGTATTCTAGCACCTAAAATGGTTGACTGTGGAAAACACGACAATATCGAACTTATTTCCTATGCAGAAGTTAAGAAAGTTGACGGTTACATAGGTAATTTTAAGGTTGAAGTTGAAAAGAAACCACGTTTCATAGATGAAAAGTTATGTACTGGTTGTGGAAGCTGTGCCGAAGTTTGCCCAATAGAAATACCAAACTACTTTGATGAAGGCGTTGGTATGGTCAAAGCTACTTATATACCATTCCCTCAGGCAGTTCCACTATGTTCTACAATAGACAAGGACTACTGTATAGAATGTAAGTTATGCGACCAAGTCTGTGGTAACATGGCAATAAAGCATGATCAGGAACCAGAAAAGATTGAACTCGAAGTAGGTACCATTATAGTAGCAACAGGTTATGATCCATACGATCCAACAGAGAAAAAAGAATGGGCATATGAAACAGCTGAAAACGTTATCACAGGGCTTGAACTGGAGAGATACATAAACGCCTCCGGACCAACCCAAGGACACGTTGTAAAACCATCAGATGGTGAAGTACCGAAAAGTGTGGCATTCATCCAGTGTGTTGGCTCAAGGGACGAACAGATAGACAAACCATACTGTTCAAGAGTCTGCTGTATGTATGCAATGAAAAACGCTCAACTCATCCTAGAACACGAACCAGACACCGATATCACCATTTATTACATGGATATTAGAGCATTCGGTAAAGGATTCGAAGAATTCTACAAACGTTCACAGGAGAAGTATGGTATCAGATTCATCAGAGGTCGACCAGCAACAGTCTTGGAAAACCCTGATCAGACCCTAACCATAAGGTCAGAAGATACCCTACTCGGAAAAGTCACAGAATACGATTACGACATGGTTGTATTATCTGTAGGTTTACAGCCACCTGAAGGTGCAGAAGAACTTAGACAGACTTTAGCTCTGTCAAAAAGTGCAGACGGTTTCTTAATGGAAGCACACCCTAAACTAAGGCCTGTTGACACATTAACAGACGGTATTTTCCTTGCAGGTGTTGCTCAGGGACCAAAAGATATTCCTGACGCAGTTGCACAGGCATCAGGTGCAGCAGCAAGAGCAGCAATACCAATGATCAAGGGTGAAGTGGATATTGAACCTATCATTGCAAGTGTTGACGAGGATGTCTGCGGTGGATGCGAAGTATGCCTTGAACTCTGCCCATACGGTGCAATTGAAAGGATAGACGAACAGGCACACGTAAACATTGCCCTTTGTAAAGGATGCGGAACATGTGTTGCAGCATGTCCATCTGGAGCACTAGACCAAGCACACTTCAAAACCAGCCAGATATTTGCTCAAATTGAAGCAGCAATGAACAGTGGGAAATAAGGGTTAAACCCCTTTCCAATATTTTTTTTGTTTTCTGATTATTTTATAAATAGATCCGAAATTTTTATGCATTAATCCTATTTATTTAAAAAGAATTTTTTTTAAATGAAGACTATTAATTAAAGATTCGTATTATCGTTTTATGATTTGAATAAGAAGATCAAGTTATAAACAAAGTGTTTTTGAACATTTCTAAAATAAATTATATAAAAATTTAATACCGAACCAAACCACTTATAATTAGAGGGTGAAAAATTTGTACCAGGAAATGGGTGAAAAATTAAAGGAAATATTAAAGCTTGAAAGGGAGCCAGTTGCTATAAAATGGTCTATACGAGAACCAAAAAATATCAAGAAGGAAGTGGGAAAGTCAAGATTCTGTACCAAGCTTGATAAAGCAGCAAACGGGGAAATATTTTATTCTACAGTAGAACAAGAAGAATGTATGGGTGGTATGAGATACTCTGGTATGAAGGACAGGAAGGAATTACCTAAAAACATGCAAAGTGGTGCATTTCTAGTACCTGCAGGAGTATATAAAAGTATTCCAGCAGTTCAAAGATCATGGCAGAACAACATACCAATTGAAGCAGGAATATTTGATGCTGTTATATTTTCACCATTAAATAAAGCTGATTTTGATCCTGATCTAGTATTTGTTGTATGCAATTCAGAACAGGCCATGATGATACTTCACGCCAATGCCTACGATTCCGGATCTCACGGGCTCGGTGCTGATTCAGGACCTATTTGCAGTTCTATGGCATCAGTACCATACTTAACTGGTAAAGTAACGTACGGATTTGGAGATATTGGTTCACGTAATAACATGAATTTGAAACCTGAAGATGTGATGGTGACAATACCTGCCGGAGATATGGAGAGAATCCTTGATAATTTAATTGAAATGAAAAACAAAACATTTTTCAGACGGAATTAAAGTCTTCTCAAAATTTATTTTTTTACTTATTTAGGATTTATCCAAAATTACTTCTTTTGAAAGTATTTATATTGATTCATTTTATACATTAAATCAGTAGACCCTAGAACTAATTAAAGTTTATCCGGAGGATAATTAATGTTTAAAAACGAGAAATACGCTCTAGAAATAAAGGAAATAACAAAAGAGCACCATAATTGGATGGAGAATAGTATAAATCTTATAGCTAGTGAAAATATAACTAGTACAAGTGTTAGGGAAGCGATCGCTTCAGATCTTTCCCACAGATATGCTGAGGGCATTTCTGGATGTAGACTCTATGAAGGGTGCAAGTACGTAGACCAAATAGAGGATATAACAGTAAACCTTTCAAAAAAGATATTTAAAGCAGAACACGTAAATGTTCAGCCCATATCGGGTGTGGTTGCAAATATGGCCTCGTTCTTTGCTCTTGCAAAACATGGTGATCCTATGATGGCCCTCGAAGTTCCAGTAGGAGGCCACATCAGTCACGCAAACGTAAGTGCTGCAGGGATAAGAGGATTAAAAGTAGCTCCACATCCATTCGATGAAACAAAAATGAATATAGACACGGATGCTATGAAAAAGGATATAATTGAGAAAAAACCAAAGATCGTGCTCTTAGGGGGCAGCTTATTTTTGTTCCCACATCCTGTTGAAGATGCCAGAGAAGCAGCAGACGAGGTAGGTGCAAAGGTAATGTACGACGGTGCCCATGTGCTGGGATTGATCTCAGGCGGATACTTCCAGGACCCTCTCAGGGAAGGAGCTGACCTGCTTGTAGGAAGCACACATAAAACATTTCCAGGACCTCAGGGAGGAATTATTCTATGTAAAGAGGATATAGCAAGTAAAATAGATGATGCGGTTTTTCCAGGGGTTGTTAGTAATCATCACCTCCATCACATAGCAGCATTAGGTATAGCAACTGCAGAAATGCTTGAATTTGGAAGTGCCTATGCAAAACAGATTATCAAAAATTCAAAGGCCTTGGCACAGGAACTTTATGAACTTGGATTTAATGTACTCTGCGAAGATCAAGGATTCACCGAGTCCCACCAGTTAGCAATGGACGTATCCAATATTGGAAGAGCAGCTAAACTTGCAAAAGATTTTGAAAGTAACAACATCATCCTCAACAAGAACCTCTTCCCATGGGACGATGTAAATCGTTCCGATGACCCTTCAGGTATCCGTATAGGGACGCAAGAAATAACCAGACGTGGATTAAAAGAATCACACATGTCAGAAGTTGCAACATATATCAAAAGAGTCGCCATGGATGGGGAAAATGTTAAAGATGAAGTTGCAGAATTCATAAAACATCACAATAAGGTACACTACGCATTCAAAGAAGACGAAGCCTACAATTATGTGGACTTCTAATTCTATTTAAGTGAGAAATTTATTTTAACAATAAATGAATATGGAGAATATTTATGAAAATTGCTTGGGGGATTACAGGAGCTGGACATTTACTCCAAGAAAGTGTTAACATACTTTTTGAACTTTCGAAAAACCATGACGTAACCGTACTTCTTTCAGGAGCCGGTGAAGAGGTTCTAAAAATGTATGGGCTTTTTGAAATCGTTGAAAATTTAACTGGGGGTAAATACAGAGAACTGATACTGGAAGATGATCAGCGTGCGAGCTTTCCAATGACAGGAAGGTTTTCTTTAGGAACCTACGATGTACTGATTGTATCCCCTACTACTTCCAACACGATAGGAAAAATAGTGAATGGAATAGCAGATACTCTTATTACCAACGCAGTAGCTCAATCTGGAAAGGGAATGGTTGAAACCTACATAATCCCTGTTGACATGGAATCTGGTGTGCTTCAAACTGTTTTGCCCTCCAAACTCGAACTTGATCTCTGTCAAAATTGTGAAACATGCACTGCCTCTGCTGCATGTCCCAACGATGCAATTACTCCAGGTATAGAAATAAATCTTCTGAAATGCAAAGGATGTGGTGCATGTCAAACTGCATGTCAATTTGGTGCTGTGACTGGCGGTAGATTAATTAATATACATATGAGGGATATTGACATACAAAATACCAATAAACTGTATGAAATTAGGGGAATAAAGGTTTTAAGGCATCCAAAAGATTTAAAGTCTATTTTATTTTAATATATAGTAATAATAAACAAACCCATAATTGTTATTACCTTTTAATTTATCTTGATTAATATTCCCCATTTAGATCAAAAACCCTTACAATGTTCTTCTACTAAGGAATATAAAATTACTAATGGATAGTGAAACAATAAACTAAATAGTAATTATATTATCCCAAAATTTTTAAGGAGGGATTGGGTGACAGAAGGTAAAAGAATAGATTTCCTAGTGAAAGAACTTCAAGACAAGAGTTGGGTTGTCAGGGAAGATGCTGCCGAACTTCTAGCAGAAATTGGTGATCCTGAAGCGGTTGAACCTTTGATAAATACTTTAAATGATGATGATTGGCACGTTAAAGAAGCAGCTGCACTTTCACTTGCTGTTTTTGCGGATTCCCGTGCAGTTGACCCACTTATACGGCTTATGGAAGATAAAAAACCAAGCGTGCGTTATGCAGCTGCTATAGGACTTGCTTCAATAGCCGATAAAAAAGCTTTAAATGTACTTGAAGATGCAGTTAAAGATGAAAACCCTGTTGTGAGAAAGGTTGCAAAGATGGGAATTGAAGCTATTAAAAAGAAAGAGTAATTATAAATCTTTTTTTTAAAAAACGAGTTTTTTCAAAATTAGTAATCAACACTATAACTGATATACACAAATAAAACACCTAAAAGTGCCCATATAATCGAATTTAAAGTGGATATCCCTAATTGTGGTAAAACCAAACCTATAATTCCTGCTATAAACAAAAATACCCCTGAAGCGTAGAGGACTATCTTCCTAACAGCAGTGCCGTAGCCAATGGCCAGGAAAACAACGCCCAGAACTGCCCAAATAACAGAAGTAAAGATTGATAATCCTAACTGATGCAAAAAAATGCCTAAAATTCCAGATATAAGAAGGAATAGTCCTGCAGCATAGAGTATTATCTTACTTGTTTTTGTGTTCATAAAATTCCTATCCATCAAATCTTATTTAAGTTTTCTTATTGGTAATACACTAAACTTTAAAAATCAAAGAATTGGACATAAATTCTATATTATTCATAATTCTATTAATTTTAAAATGTTTTCATGAACTTTGAAGTCGAAGGATGGTTATCTCTGGAGGACAATTTATACGTATCCAAAAAACATTGGTTCCAAGACCCCTATTAGTATATTGGACCATATCCCCTACTTGATATTCACCTAAAGGATATTTTTTGAATTTAGAACCTCTGAAAGGAGTTCCTATTCCAGGTATAATCATTTGTCCCCCATGAGAATGTCCTGAGAGCTGGAGACTGAACCTTCCGGTTGCAGCACTTTCATCCGCAAAGTCTGGTTCGTGAGCCAACAATATAGCAGGACCAGAAGATGGCAATTTTCTTAATACTACATCTAGATCATGCTTTTCTAGGGTGATACTGTCTACTCCTGCAATATACAACATGGCACCTCCACGCTTGAGAGTGTAAACATCATTTTCAAGTTCAATAATTTTACTTTCATCCATTACCTTGCGAATCTCTTCTGCTCCTACCCAATGATCATGGTTTCCCAGAACAGCTACTGTCGCATCCTTTGGTTTCAGATTTTTAAGAAACCTTAACATTTCGAGTACAGGTTCGTTGACAACATATGAAACAGAATCTCCTGTAATGGCTACAAGGTCTGGTTTCAGTTTATTGACCAGATTTACAACCCCTTCAATACGTTTTGCAGATATCCATTGCCCCAAATGTATGTCGCTAATATGGACTATGCGATAATCATTGAAGGAAGGGTCAAGATCGGGTATTGATACTTTTACGTCCACAATCTCAAAGTCCCTAGCATCAAATTCGTGTATTCCCAGTTTGTCCCTAAAACCAGACATGGCAATCTGCATCTTCTGTCGGAACAGTAGGGCTTTAATGTTAGAAGGAGATTCTTTCATTTTATTTTAAAGTTTAATTTTAATTAGGGATTCAATAATCAATACAAATATCAAATTAATTGTTTTATATTATTAATTCTATTCAGGATATTATTCATCTTCCAAAATACTGGTCAAATAAACAGTCATCTCAATCTCTTCCCTGGCAATAAAATCTTCCATCCGGCATTGAGCATCTTCACTCCCGAATGGATAATATTTCTCCTCATAGTAAGTTGTAATAAACATTTCACCATTCTTTAATTCAACATCACCTTCAACATTTCCCTGAAGTCTCTCCTCTTCTTCTGGTTCTAGTCCAGTCACCTTGTAAACAACGTAATATTTCTTTGCATCTGAACTGTAATCGAATATTTCAACTTTCATGTGGGTCCTCCAAAAAAATAATTTATTGTAAACACTTTTGTTTATCCCACAACTAATATTTTTTTATACACAGTCAAGGGTGAAATCCATTTCATCACCAATTTCAAGTTTGTAGTTGTTAATTGAACCTTCTTTCAGTTCTATAACGTATTTTGCAGGAGATTTAGGAGTGTAAGTATTCCAAGGTTTTATGGAAACCATATCAACAACCTTCTTATCATAATCAAGAAAGATGATATCAAGTGGAAATCTCATGAAGAACATGTGAATGGCTGAACCTCGCCTGCTCCTGCTACTTGGAAGTTTTAGTATCAGACCCTTTTCAGGATCCTTCCTGAACATCAAACCCATGAACCTTGACATGAAGCTGTCTGCAAAATCGAGTTGGCCAAAATTGGTTCCCTTGCTTTTGTTTAGTAGAACTACATAACTCATTTATCTACACCTAAACATATTTTAGCGAGTCTAATATTTATAATTTAGAAGAAATAGAATTATTTGCTTTTTCAAGAATTTTTAAAACTTGATAAATAGAATATTTATCTAATTATTTCTGACAATAATTTCTAATGATGCCAATGCCCCAATAATGGTTTAAAGTACATTACCTGAAACCCATAATTTCCTTATGTTCTAAACTTTAAACGCTTTTTCCGCTGCTTTTTGGTCACCACAAATACTTTAACAAATATTGTCCAACCTATTTAGTATTAAAATTGAAATCTTGCCTTACACTAATAACTAAGAGAAACTGAATCATCGTACAAGGTTAAAAAAATTTTAGAATAATTAAGTGTTTCAAAATTAGTAAACAATTCTTTTTTGAAATAGGATGGTAAGGACGAACAAATATTCAATCATTTTTTTTGGGAATATTACTGAAATGTGTCTGTATCACGAATAGTGTCCTGCCCTTATTTTTTTTATGCGCAGAAGTTCTATATGAAGTTGATTATTACTATTTTGAAATATTGCGATTATATGCCTTTTTTTATAATCTTTTATGGGAGTAATTAAAAAAATAGATGTCTATATCCTCTTCATTATTAAACTTTTAAATATTATTATTAAATTATTAAAATTAAAAAATTTCTCATCTATTAAAGCGTCAATGCTTTTAATAGATCAATTACTAATTAAAATTTAATTAAAGAATCAGAACACGATTCATTTAATGTTTTTTTCTTTAAAATTATTAAAACTACAA
>Ga0302164_10000491_pt1 | contig 13279 bp, 10 predicted proteins | sample I_Fen_E3_1_FD_193500 | JGI IMG/M metagenome (GOLD analysis project Ga0302164, IMG submission 193500) | Peat permafrost microbial communities from Stordalen Mire near Abisko, Sweden - I_Fen_E3_1 | ecosystem: Environmental > Terrestrial > Soil > Wetlands > Permafrost | place: Sweden: Abisko...
TCCCATTCTTTTTAAATGCATGGTATGCGATACCAGGGCATGCCTCATTTTACGGAACTCAATGTATTTAATACCATATTCCTGGCAGGTGGCCTTAATTATTTTACTGATGGCAGGGTAGTGTACGTGAGAAATTTTTGGAAACAGGTGGTGTTCTATCTGGAAGTTTAAACCGCCTACCAACCAGCAAATGAGCTTGTTTTTAGTAGCAAAATTGGCGGTGGTCTCAATCTGGTGAATGGCCCATTCGTTTTCAATCTTATTGATGTCGGCATCAGGCACCGGAAACGCTGTTTCCTCTACGGTATGGGCTAGTTGAAATACCACACTTAATATCAACCCTGCAGACATAGCGATAATTAAAAAACCAACCAGCCATTTTACAAAACCTAAAAGAATAATGGGCAATACGATCATCATAAAAGCATATCCCGCTTTTGCTATCCAGAAAGCAAAGTGCTCAAAAGTGCTCATCTTTTTAATGGGCACCGTCCCAACTTTCTTTTTAAAGTATTTAGTATAGTCGGTAGCAAATACCCAAATGATCAGCAATAATGTATACAGGAACCAAACATAAATATGCTGGTAACGATGGATCTTATATTTTTTTTGCGATGCACACATTCTCAGCATCGGTTTAATTTCGATATCATCATCCACACCATCAATATTAGTATAAGTATGGTGAATGATATTATGTTTGTTGTTCCACATAATGGCGCTTGCCCCCAAAGCATTTACTGAAAAGGCCGCGATCTTATTCCAGAATTTACTGTTGCTGAAACTGCCATGCCCACCATCGTGCATTACATTAAAACCAATGGCTGCAGTGAGGCCACCCATAAAAAGCGCTTCAATCAAGGCAATCCATACCGGGGGATTAAAAAATAGCACATGTACATAAAGGAATACATAAGATGCCCAGAAAAGAACGGCTTTAAAGTATAAGCTGAAATTTCCGGTGGCAGGTTTTTTAGCTGCAGTAAAATAGTCGCTTACTCTTTTCTTTAATTCCTGGTGAAAGGTAGAACCGGCTACGTTTAAGAATTTAGGGGTTGCCATATAGATAAAGTTTTTAAGTATTGTTTTTTATGAGCGCATCAAAATTGTTGAAGCCGATCATCTTTTCTGAAATAAAACCTTCGGCATATTTTACGCCGATCATTTTGCCAAACCACTTATGCCGGTACACCACGCTGTCTAAAAAATCGGGTGTAGAGATATAAGTTTGCGGTTCGTTGCTGTCCGTATTATGAAACTGTGTTCCGTATGCTTTTATTGCTTCAACCTTTTGTTCAAACACTGCGGTAATGTCAATTACAAAATCGGGTTGTAAAAATTTATCCTGTATGTAATTGAAAACATATTTTGGCCGCCATGCTTCCTGTTGTATCCCGTCTTTAGTAGTTTCAATTTTTTTAAGGCCCGAAAGAAAAGCCCCATCTGCCACCAATCGTGCCGAACGGCCATGATCGGGATGCCTGTCAGAAGGCGCATTGCATAAAATGATCTCAGGTTGATACGTGCGTAAGACGGTGATTATTTTTCGCTGGTGTGCTTCATTGTTCTCAAAAAAACCATCAGCCATCGTTAAATTCTCCCTTACATCAACTCCTAATATCTTTGCCGCTGCAGTTGCTTCCAGCTTTCTGGTGCCGGCTGTACCCCTTGTTCCTAATTCGCCTTGTGTTAAGTCAATGATGCCAGTCTTTTTGCCCTTCAATTGCTCCACCAATAACACACCAGCACAACTCAATTCCACATCATCGGGGTGAACGCCAAAGGCGAGTATATCTAACTTCATTCTTGAATCAAAATTTCTGGCTGCAAGCTACACTATTTCGGGCAGGTTTCAAGTAGTAAAATAGGGCAAACTGTTGTAGTAATGTCAAATTATGCAGTTATTAACAGATAATGGCGCTGCGTGAGTAAAAAAGGTGAATGGTCAATGGTGAATAGTGAATAGGGAAGAAGGGAAGAGTTGTTATTTAAAATTGCGGATTATAACAAAAACAACTGGTACTTACTTTTGATTGCGTATTGACGATTCACTTTTGACGATTCACGACCTGTATCCATACATCCGCTGTACTTCCAGCACAATTTTTTCTACCTCTGCATCTTCGCCGGATGCATCATACGGTTGTTTTAAATTGCTATCGAAAAAGAACGCCACGGTTTGATATACCCGGGCCACCAGGCCGCCCTTATATTCTTTTATGATCTCGAAACAGTTGTTACCCGTTTCCCGGTTGATGAGCTTCATTAAAACCTTACCCTGGTAAACGGATAGGTTGGTAAGCGGATCAGTAAACTCTTTTTTCAATTCTTTTTCCCGTGATTTGATATAATCCTTCCGGGCATTTTTATCAGTGATATTGGCTAGTTTAAGATTGATGTCATTGAGCACTGCACCCGCCCGTTTTGCATAAGGATAAGTAACATAAACAGCATTTCTCAATCTTGTCCACCTGGCATTGGCACTTTGTTGCCTTGCGGTCAGGTAGCCCACTACGGCCACATCACCAAGGGTTTTAGCCTCTAATGTGTCGCCATTGTAAACCACAGCCCCCACCAAAAGGGTATCGTGAGTCGCTGTTTGCGCAATAACAATATTGCTTTTAGCGGCGAGCAACACTAAAAAAAACACGAATAAAATTCTAACTGATATTGAGGTCCTTTGCATTCGCATACTGTCTAAAATTACAAGGCATCTGTGGTATTAATACGGATAAGATGCTTAAAGTAACCATAAAGTTTATTGATAAGGCATGATTTTTAGCGAAAATGTTGCAGGAACTAGGGGAAATTCCTTTCAGGGATCATTTCATAACCTTTGTCGTTGCCCTTTTTAATATTAAACTGTTTTCAACAATTAGTGCTGCATGGTTCGGTTAATGGTGCAGGTCTTTTACGATCCCTGCCATGCCGGCACTGCTCCATTCTGGCCCCCGTGCAACATCCGCCATCCTTCGCTCTAACACTATAGCTACTCCCACCTGACTCCATGGAGACGCCCAGCTTACTCCATGGTAAGCCCAACCTGAAGCCGTTAATCTGTGCCCTGGTGGCACTGCTCAGGCTCCTGCAAATTTCTTTCTGCGATCGCAAAAAAAGGCAGCTGGTCCAATTTCTTGCTTTCTTTCAATCACGCAAAAAATAGCAGGATATTTTTAATTACTGCCTGGCACACTGGCTCCAATTTTACGAACGTCAGTAACTTTTCAGGATAATGGTTAACTTTTTCACTTCTTCACCATCCACCTCTACAGCTTTCAGGTCCTCATTCATACCCGGTACAACAAAATCCATCTTGGTTTTTGAAAATACCCGGGCGGATGTATGGAATTCCGTTGCGCCGGTAATTTTGGCTACCTCTATCACATTGGATGAGCGCAGGCCGCTGCCCGGCATAATAACGATCCTTTCATTGGCTTGTTGCACCAGTTTTGCAATTAATGGTGCACCATCAAGGCAATTAGGTACCAGGCCGCTGGTCAATATCCTTTCGCAACCGGTTTCGATAATATCCTCTAATGCTTTAAAGGGGTCATTCACCCTGTCGAAAGCTCTTTGAAAAGTTACACCCATGGGATACGCCAGTTCTACCAATTTTTTGCTGCGTTCTTTATCAACCGATCCGTCTTTATTCAGTAAGCCAATCACCACACCATCGCAGCCCAGTTGTTTGGCATTTTGTACATCATTTTTCATGATCTCAAATTCATCATCACTATAAAAAAAATCTCCGTCACGCGGACGGATCATGCAATACAATTCAATATGCAATTTTTCTCTTGCTGCTTTTATAAAACCATAAGAAGGAGTGGTGCCGCCGTCGCCGGGGTTATCGCACAGCTCAATGCGGTTAGCGCCGGATGCCTGTGCTATGGCGCAGCTTTCTATGGTGAAGGCAATGATCTCTAATTTAAAGTCCATGATAATGTTCAATATTCAATGCTCGATGTTCAAATTTCAATGCAAACTGCCAACCTTATACCTGAACCGATAAGTTAATTTTTAAAGGAGGAATTTGGATTTATGCACATGGTTCTCGCTTCCACTTTTTACACTAAACTCAAAACCTTCCTGAACTGAATAAGCGCCATACTGCCCTTTTTTATTCAATGCTAAAAAACCTACCTGGAATGTTTTTGCCTTGGCATGGTCTCTTTTTACAATTCTTTCTACTGCTTTTTTACAGGCCATTTCGGGTGATAGGCCCTGGCGCATAAACTCCACCACCAGGTGTGTGCCGCAAATGCGTATCACTTCTTCACCTTGCCCGCTGCTGGTTGCTGCGCCTATTTCATTGTCTACAAATAATCCGGCACCCACAATGGGCGAATCACCTACACGGCCACGCATTTTAAAACCCATACCACTGGTAGTAACAGCACCGCTGAAATTATTCATGGCATCCAGTGCCACCAAGCCCATAGTGTCATGATTAAAACTGCCGTCATCAAAAAAGTTGGGTGCATAGGGGCCATTGCCGCCCTGCTTTTTCTCAATATTAATCACGGGTTTGTATTCACTCTTTTTGAGCCATTCCTCCCAGGCTTTTTTAGCCTCATCAGAAAGTTCACCACTTTCTAATGTAAAACCATTTTCAATCGCAAACTGTTGTGCACCTGCGCCTACTAAAATTACATGCGGTGTTAGTTCCATTACTTTTCGTGCAACCGAAACCGGGTGTTTTATTCTTTCAATTGCAGCTACAGCACCGCAATTGGCATGTTCGTCCATGATGCAGCTATCCAGCGTAACAAAACCGTCCCTGTCGGGATTGCCACCCAGACCAACGCAGCAGTTGATCTTGTTTTCAATTTGCATGGCTCCTGCTTCTACTGCATCCAAGGCTCGTCCATTGGCGGATAGTATTTTCCAGGCTGCTGCATTAACAGGCATGCCGCTATCCCAGGTAGAAACTACAATGGGTTTTGTCGTGCCCTCGAGGCCGTTAGCCAACGATCTTTTTGAAGCCAGGAAGGGTGCGGTAATTGCAGAGAGTTTTAAAAATTTTCTTCTGTTGAGCATTGAATAGTGTTTTCTTATTGGGATCGGGTGAATTAATAATCGTCATTTAAAGCAAAGATCTGCTTCCTGGTTTTCCATTTGCCTTTGGTAAAATCCGGGATATTCTGCAATGCCCCACCTTCTATAATTGATTTTTCGCTGAGCGGTGTTATTGAATACCAGGTGGCGTAATCATACACGTCCAGAGGGAAATCAACACCACGTTTAATACATTCAATAAAAGCATGGTCAACAAAAAAATCCATACCACCGTGGCCTGCGCCTTCAGCCGCAGCACCATATTTTTTCCATAACGGATGGTCATTATCAGTTAACCAGGTTGTAGTATCCTCCCATTTATGACTGTGGTTCATTTGTTTTTGGAAATAAATAAAGCCCTGGTTCTTGCCACCACTGCCATAATCCTGCCATAATCCTTCGGTACCCTGTACCCTAAAACCTAAATTGTAAGGGCGTGGGGAAGATACATCGTGTGTTAATAAAATTGTTTCGCCATTGGCACATTGCAGTTGTGTATTTACTATGTCGCCACACTTAAATACCACTTTTGCATTGGGGTGATTGGGCCCGCCCTTGGGATGGTCAACAATATACTTGTGCAGCCCCCTTGCTTTTGAAGCAACAGAAGATAATTTAGTTAATCGGTTACCTTTATTAACATCCAGCATTACCGCCACCGGGCCAAGGCCATGCGTGGGATACAATTCTCCATTGCGGTTTTTATTATGTTCGGTACGCCATTGCGCCTCGCTGTACGCATTTTTTCCAAACTCCACACCACTGTCGTAAGCCGTTACACCATCATTAAATAATACCCCACGCAAATCATGTTCGTATCCGCCCTGTGCATGCAGCAATTCTCCAAAAATACCCTGGCGCACCATGTTCAGTACTGCCATCACATCGCGACGGTAACAAACATTCTCCATCATCATCAATGGTACTTTTGTTTTTTCGCTGGTGTTCACCACGTCCCAGCACTCCTGCAATTTTATAGCACCGCAAACTTCCACACCCGGTATCTTACCTGCATTCATAGCATCAATGGCCTGAATGCTGTGCCACTGCCAGGGGCTGCAGATCATCACGGCATCCACATCATCCCGCTTCAATAAATTTTTATAATCATGATCGCCATTTTTATAAATAGCCGGCTCCGGACGGTTGTATTGTTTAAATACTTTCAATGCATCATCAATACTGCGTTGTTGCGGATCTGCAATCGCTACAATTTCGACATCTTCTCTTTGTAAAAAATTGCCCATGTGCTCGTGCGAACGGAAGCCGGCACCTATAATGCCCATGCGGACCTTATCTTTTTTTACATTTGAAAATGCTTTGATGGAATTGTTAAGTGTAAGTGCTGCCCCTGTTAAGGCAGTGGTCTTAATAAAATTTCTCCGGTTAAAGGCCGCTGGCATAGCAATTGATTTTTGTATTTGTAAATGTAAATTATTTATGCATCGAAAGTTTCTGGATCATTTCGGTAGAGATACTTTCGGCATACATGCCAAATGCACTCGTCATTGTGCCTTTTGTTTTACCATCTTTTGATTCGATGGCATATACTACGTCCTCGTCATCTGGATTGGTCTCGCCTTCAAAACGATACACTTCCACAATTTCAAATTCGTGAGGGTTTAAAATGGTTTCGTTTTTGGAACAAACGATCTTGTCAAAAGCAATATTAAAATCTACAGCGTAGCCACGGAGTTTTAAATCTTTTAATGCATCTGTTACGGTATCGTATGAATTCATTGTTTTTTTATTAAAGTTAGGAAAACTTTTTATTAGGGGTCTTGACGGTTTTAAACCGTCTTACCCTTATAACCCGCCAAATAAACAACCACCAGCAATGTAACTCCTGCAGTAACTAAAAACGTTGCAACACCTCCAAAATTATACCACAGCAAGCCACAAATACTGCTGGCAAACAATGCTGCAATACTTTGAAAGCCGGTATAGGTGCCGATTGCAGTAGCGGTTTCACTTTTATCAACAATATTGCTGATCCATGCTTTTGAAATGCCTTCTGTTGATGCGGCATACAAACCATACAATGCAAACAGGATGATAAAAATGATAAGATTATTGTTGATAGCAAAGCCTGCATAAACTAATGCAAAAATCAGCAAGCCAAAAAGAAAAATCTTTTTTAACCCCAGTTTATCAGCCAATATGCCAATGGGGTAAGATAATAAGGCATAAATAAAATTGTAAAAGATATACACGCCAATTACAGCAGTATCATTCAGCCCGCTTTCCTTCATTTTTAATAACAGAAAAACATCGCTGCTATTAAATAATGCAAAAAGTAGTAAGCCGGTTACCAATTTTTTATATGAAGGAGAACTGTTTTTCCAATAAGCAACAAAGCTGAAAATGGTTGCGGGTTTTTGGTTTGTGAGGGTAGGGTTTGAGGACTTGGCTTTTTCTTTGATAAGCAAAGTGCAAATAATGGCTAAAACCCCCGGGCCAAACGCAATAACAAAAAGTGTTTTGTAATCTGTAGGGTAAAAATATAAATACACCAATGCAACGGCGGGACCAAATACAGCACCCAAAGTATCCATGCTGCGGTGAAAACCAAACACGGTAGCCTTGGTTTCTTTAGTTGCTTCATCACTTAATAATGCATCTCTTGCGCCTGTTCTTATTCCCTTGCCCAGCCGGTCAAGTGTTCTTGCAAAAAATATCCATAGCGGGTAAACAAACAGTGCCATTAATGGTTTACTAATGGCACTCAATCCATAACCCAGTTGTACAAAGGGTAAGCGTTTGCCTTTGGTATCGCTTAGTTTTCCAAAATAAGGTTTACTTAAGCCTGCAACCGCTTCGGCAATACCTTCTAAAACCCCAATGAAAATTACGGTAAAACCAATTTGTTTTAAAAAGAGCGGCATTACCGGGTACAGCATTTCACTGGCAATATCGGTGAACATACTTACCAGCGAAAGTATCCAGATGGTTTTGGTAATAATGCGTTTTGCAGAATGATTTTGAATCTCCAATGTGGACGAGTTTTTTCGAATGTAGCAATTTGTTGGTACATTGCAGGATATTTTGCCAGTTTACCGCACTTATCCCGATCATTTCGGGAGTGGCTGGAAACACAGAGAGAATTCCGGCATGTCTACGCTTCGATAAAAGTTCCCCAATGGTATGCCGTTGAAAGGATCCCGGTCATGGCGGGAAGATACTGCCATGAAAATTTGAAGCTGGTATAAAATAAAAATAATTATGAGTAAAAAAGAAAAATCATCCAGGAGTAATGCTCAGGTAAAAGTAGTAAAAGGAACCCTGGATATTTCACGAAGCGGTATTGGCTTTGTGGCAGTAGAAGGAATGGACAAAGATGTTTTGGTAAGGCCCAATGATTTTAACCGTGCTTTTCACGGCGATACGGTTAAAGTGCAGGTAGCAAAACATACTATGCCCGGAAAACGTATTGAAGGTAAGATCACCGAAGTGGTGGAAAGAAAACAAACAGAGTTTATTGGCAATTTACAGGTAAGCAAAGCCTTTGCTTTTTTTACTGCAGATACCGAAAAACCCATGCCCGACTTTTTTGTGCCGCTGGATAAACTGAATGGTGCAACTGAAGGAGACAGGGCGGTAGTGCGCCTGACCAACTGGAGCAAAGATGATAAAAAACCGGAGGGGGAAGTGGTAACAGTAATTAAGGCAGAAGACATGAATGATTTTGCGATGAAAGAATTATTGATCGATGCCGGTTTCCCCATTGGGTTTGATGACGAAGTAATGAAAGAAGCACTCGGCCTTTCGGAAAATATTACCCGAATGGAACTGGTAAAAAGAAAAGACTGCAGGGATATTTTGACTTTTACCATTGACCCTGTTGATGCTAAAGATTTTGATGATGCTATCTCAGTCAGGAATTTGGATAATGGCAATTATGAAATTGGGGTACACATTGCAGATGTAAGCCATTTTGTAAAGCCGGGTTCTTTACTGGATAAAGTGGCTTATGAACGTGCTACCAGCGTGTATTTGCCCGACAGGGTGAACCCGATGCTGCCCGAGCGGATCTCTAATGAATTGTGTTCTTTACGTCCGCACGAGGATAAATATACTTTCTCGGCCATTTTTCAGATCAATAACAGGGCAGAGATAAAGCATAGCTGGATTGGCAGAACTGTGATTCACAGTAACCATCGTTTTAGTTATGAAGAAGTGCAGGAAATTATAGAGAAGAAAGATGGTACGCATTATAAACCAATTATGTTGCTGAACGACCTGGCACAGAAATTCCGCAGGGAGAGATTCAGGAACGGTGCCATCAATTTTTCATCACAGGAAGTAAAGTTTCAACTGGATGAAAAAGGGAAACCCATTGGCATAGTAGTTAAAGAAAGTAAAGATGCCCATAAATTAATTGAAGAGTTTATGCTGCTGGCCAACAGAACAGTGGCAGAGTATATTGCAAAAATAAAAATCAACAAACAACCTGTTCCATTTCCATACCGCATACACGATACACCTGATGATGAAAAGTTGAAACCATTTGTGGCTTTTGCAAAAAAGTTTGGGTATTCCTTTGATATGCATGACGAGGCAGCCGTAGCATCCTCATTCAACAAGCTGCTTAAAGATGTAAGTGGTAAGCCGGAGCAGCATGTGCTGGAGCAATTGGGCATCCGCACTATGGCAAAGGCCATTTATACATCCGAAAATATCGGGCACTATGGTTTGGGCTTCGAACATTACTGTCATTTTACTTCGCCCATACGCCGCTACCCGGATGTGATGGTGCACAGGATTTTACAGGAGTGCTTAGATAAGAATCTGAAGCTGGATAAAAAGATGGAAGAGAAGTGCAAGCACTGCAGCGAAAGAGAACGTAAGGCTATGGAAACAGAAAGGGCCGGCAATAAATACAAGCAGGTGGAATTTATGCAGCAGTATTTAGGCGAAGAGTTTGAAGGCATCATCAGTGGGGTGGCTTCGTTTGGATTTTTTGTAGAAACGGTATTGCATAAATGCGAAGGCATGGTTACTGTAAGAGACTTAAGTGAGTATGATGATTTCAGATTGGATGAAACCGATTATGCATTGGTGGGCTTACGCAGCAAACGTAAATTCCGGATGGGGGATAAGGTGATGATAAAAGTGGTGGCAGCCAATTTAGGTAAACGCCAGCTGGATTATCAATGGGTACCAGCCGTTACCAAAGCATCAAAAACCGTGTCTAAAGAAACTGTAAAAGTTCCTGCAAAAGCAAAATCAACAACAAAAAAGAAGCAATAGTACATGCATAGTTTTTTAGAACTCTCTAAGCTATTTGAAGAAAAATTTAATGTCCGGCACTTTCCCGTTCACACCGAAACTTTGTATGACCCTGCCCAATATATTTTAGGTATTGGAGGCAAACGCATTCGCCCGGTTTGTGTGTTGCTGGCTGCTGAATTATTTGATGACATTACTGCCGATGCCTACTATGCAGCCACTGCAATAGAACTCTTTCATAATTTCAGTTTGATACATGATGACATTATGGATAAAGCCCCGGTGCGCCGCGGCATGCAAACCGTGCATATGAAGTATGGCGAATCAACAGCGTTGCTTGCAGGCGATGTAATGTTTGTAAAAGCATATGAAAATCTAAATAAGATACAACCCTTCAACTTACAAAAAGTACTGCACCTGTTTAATATTACCGCCGCCCAGGTTTGCGAAGGACAGCAACTGGATATGGATTTTGAAAAGAGAATAACCGTAAGTTTTGATGAGTATGTAAAAATGATCACTTTGAAAACTTCTGTATTGGTGGCCGCAAGTTTGCAATTGGGTGCTATTCTCGGTGGTTCGGGCGAGGGCAATCAAAAACATTTGTATGAATTTGGTAAGAACCTCGGTATCGCCTTCCAGGTACAGGACGATTATTTAGATGCTTTTGGCGATCCTGATAAATTTGGAAAACAAATTGGCGGCGATATTCTTGCCAATAAAAAAACTTTTTTGCTCATCCATGCATTGGAAGTTGCAGAGGAAACGGATAAGAATACTTTACTGCAATTAATGAAAGATAATCCCAATGATAAAGTAGCAAAAGTACTGGCCATTTTTAAAAAATGTAAAGTAGATGAATGGGCCAGGCAATTGCAGCAAAATTATTTTCAAACCGCTCTGCAGCATTTGGAAGATACTGCGGTGGTTGCTGCACGAAAAAAACCTTTGAAGGAATTGGCGGAGTATTTGATGGTGAGGGAGAGTTAATGATTCATTCTTTAGTATTCGCCTCTATTACATCCTGAAGGAAAAAGAATGTTGCAAGGATCAGTTCCTTTGGAATGGTTTGCTGAAGTTCTGCTGTGCCTTTTAATTCCTGCCAGTAAATGCCCTTATACCATTTTTTATCTACCCGGTCTATGTCCATTAGCAGCAGCATGTCTCGATAAATACTTCCCACTTCAAATCTAAGGTCGCAAGGGAGTTGCCTGTTCATGAATATTGATTTTTTTGTTTGTCTTACAGTATACTGTATTCCATTTATGACAAATCCTAACCTGTTTATTTTGCCAACATAAAGATTTGTTGTGTAATCATAAATATTAAAAACGGATTTAAAAAAATCACCTTCACGTTTTAAAAATAATTGGGTTTCTCCCAGCATTGCATGAGCTAACTTTTCGTTGCGTTTAATGGTTTGCCCGGCATAAATAATATATCCGGTACTTCCATCAAGGGATAATTGATAGCTTCTTCCATAATGTACACGAAAATGAATGTCAGAGAAGAAGGTATTGCCGATAGGTTTAGTATACCAACTGAGTAACTGCATTCTTAAATTTTATTTTCAATGTCAATATTATTAATTATTTTGGATAGCGAAACTAAACACTAAAACTAACTATCATGTCCACTTCTTTATTCAGGAAGAAATCTATCAACACTATTTTAAAGGATGCGGCATCGGGAATGCATGATGGCGAGCATATCTCCCTGAAGAGGGTACTGGGTGTTCGGGATCTTACTTTTTTTGGAGTGGCAGCTGTAATTGGCGCAGGTGTTTTTAGCAGTATTGGAAAAGCCAGTTATGATGGTGGCCCCGGTGTGGTTTACCTCTATGTATTTACAGCAATTGCCTGCGGCTTTGCTGCATTATGTTATGCAGAATTTGCAAGCACAGTACCGGTATCCGGCAGCGCCTACACTTATTCATATGTTGCCTTTGGCGAAATATTTGCATGGATCATTGGTTGGGATCTGTTGATGGAATACGCTATCGGTAACATCGCTGTTGCCATCAGCTGGAGCGATTATTTTACCAACCTGATGGATAAAGCCGGATTACATATTGCCAACTGGCTGAGTATGGATTATGTTACCGCTCATAGCGGTTTTAATGATATGAGTGCGTTGCTTGCAAAGGGAGAAACTTTGCAATCACTTGCAGTTAATCCTGATAATACTAACCAGCTTGCATGTTACGATGCATGGACACATGCACCAGTACTGGGCGGCCTGCACCTGATAATGGACCTGCCGGCATTTTGTATTGTTACTTTAATCACCGCTGTGGTTTTTGTAGGAATAAAAGAAAGCAGGGCCATGAGCAATATTATGGTGATCATTAAACTCTGTGTCATCTTCTTAGTGATTGTATTAGGTGCTTATTATGTACATCCAGAGAACTGGACACCTTTTACCCCCAATGGATTCAGCGGTGTATTAAAAGGTGTATCGGCGGTATTCTTTGCCTACATTGGTTTTGATGCCATCTCTACCACAGCAGAGGAATGTAAGAATCCGCAACGGGACTTACCACGTGGCATGATCTATTCACTCATCATTTGCACCATATTGTATGTGTTGCTGGCATTAGTGCTAACAGGTATGGTATCTTACAAACAGTTGAATGTAGGCGATCCACTGGCATTGGTTTTTGAGTCTAGGGGTATGCATTGGATAGCTGGAATAGTAGCAGTAAGTGCCATCATTGCAACTGCCAGTGTGTTGCTGGTATTTCAAATGGGGCAGCCACGTATATGGATGAGCATGAGCCGCGATGGATTATTGCCAAAAATATTTTCTAAACTACATCCCAGGTTTAAAACACCTTCCTTTTCTACTATTTTAACCGGGGTGTTTGTTGCCATACCGGCGTTATTTTTAAATTTGTCTACTGTACTTTCATTAACCAGTATAGGAACTTTGTTTGCATTTGTATTGGTATGCGGTGGTATTTTGGTATTGGATAAAATGCCCGACAGGCCTT
>Ga0302164_10000494_pt1 | contig 13240 bp, 8 predicted proteins | sample I_Fen_E3_1_FD_193500 | JGI IMG/M metagenome (GOLD analysis project Ga0302164, IMG submission 193500) | Peat permafrost microbial communities from Stordalen Mire near Abisko, Sweden - I_Fen_E3_1 | ecosystem: Environmental > Terrestrial > Soil > Wetlands > Permafrost | place: Sweden: Abisko...
GTTCAAATTTATAGATACCGGCAGCTAATCCTGTAACCGGAGTGGCGGCAGATGCGGCATTTGTTATAGTACCTGCAGCTGGCCCCGAAATTTTTGTCCATAAATAGGTGCTGATCGAACCATCAGTATCTGTACCCGAACCAGAGAGGTTTACTGTATTGGTTGGTAAAGTAATATTTTGATCGGGCCCGGCATTTGCAGTGGGTGGAATATTAGGTACTGGGTTTACGGTAATTTGTACATCATCAAAGCCAGTAGCTCCTAAATTATCGGTTACGGTTAACCGAAAAACATACACCCCCTGAATCAAAGCGGTTACTGAGGTTGCAGGTGTAGCAGGCGATGTGATAATACTGCCTGCAGGCCCTGAGATCTTTGTCCAGGCATAAGTAACTATCGTGCCATCAGGATCGGTACCGCTACCGGTTAAATTAACTGAAGAAGCAGGTAAAAAAATAGTTTGATCAGGCCCGGCACTTGCTGTTGGTGCAGTATTGCCTCCGCTAGCATATTCAGCATAGCCAATATCGGGGGCATTGCCGCTGTAGGCTAATCCTACGTTTGTACCTGCATCAATTAAAGGTGATGTAGATTGTAATGTATAATTGCCTGGCCCAACAAATTTAGGTTCAACGCCTGCTAAATTATTATGGATGTTTATTGTTCCGGGATAACCAATGTAACCGGTTCCCCAGGTAGGCGTCCAGGCTACGTTATTATGATTACCAAATTCGTCTTTACCATTAAGGTCGTTATAGCTAAATTCAGAATGGGTAAATTTAGTGATGTCTTCCATGTAAGCAACATTACTGCTGAACCCTTTAAAAAGATTATTCTTTATGATCAGGCTATCGAAAATATAAGCACCACTGCCCGTAAAATTCAGCATAAAATCACTGTTATGGTTAGGCAGGGTATCGTTACTAATAGTGTTGTTGATGATATTGAAATTTCTTGTGGTAACATTTGGGGCATCAAAACCAAAAAGAAAAACAGGCGAAGTACTAGTGCTGCCCAAATTACTGGCCAAGTTTTTTCTTATATAAACGTCTTTTATTAGTGCTCCTGCCCTTGGGAAAAAGCAAATGGGATGTGACAGGTTATTGAAAACATTATTTTCAACGATCATACCATCAACCGAATATTCCATAATGATGGCTTCCTGTATGCCTGATCCAACAGCTGGAATGCTACTAATATTATCGTGTATGTTCACAACATAAGGATAGGAGCCCCTGTCTCCCTGGAAATTAAAGTCCATACTACCTTGCATGGTATTGCCATATATTTCAGTACCCTGGCCATTGAAGATTTCCATGCAAAAACTCCAATCAGCAGAATTTAATATCCGTAAATTCTTAATTAAGGTGTTATTGTATATTTTAAGCCCTCTTGTCCAGCCATCATTGGCATATTTTATTGGCCAACCGTTTAGCCCGGTTGGCCTGCTGTTTTGTGTTATAGTATTGTTGTAAACCAGCATGCCTTGCTGGCCGCCAATGTTTAAGCAACCTCTGCCCCATCCATCGTACGCTGCGCAATTCGTTACAATATTATCATGGAAAGTATTTCCAGTTCTATAGGTTGCTGGTGGCGCAACTGCCCACAAATCGCTGGAGTTTGTATATGAAACTCCAAAATTGAAAAAGTTAACAATAGTACAATTGTAAACACTAACATTATTTCTGCCACCTATCCAAATTGCCCATGATGCAGCCATCTGGCCATCCATTTTTAAATTAGAGATATGCTGGTTGCCATCCGCAACAGTATTGCTGGTTACCATTATGGTAGGTACAAAGCTGGTTACAGATGCGCCACCAATGGTACTGGTAATTAAAGAACTGGTACCATCACCCTCAATACTCACGCCAACGGCTAAAACAGATTGACTAGTTTCAGGATATGTGCCACTGTTTACATGTATAATATCCCCTAAAGAGGTTACTGAGGCTGTTGCCTTACTTAAAGTCTTCCAGGGGTTGGTAATGGTGCCGGTTCCGGTAATATCGTTGCCGGTTGGACTAATGTAATAAGTTGTTGCTTTGGTGCTGCAACATAAATACATAGATGTTAAAAGGAGGAGTAGTTTTAATTTCATAAGAGGTACGGATTTATTGGACTATTTGTAGCAAATACAAATTTACTAACGGTGATTGTTTTTTATTATTGCGCATAAAAACTTCGGGGGAATAACTGAAAATTGAATCCAGGATATTAAAATTTATTTCGCTTTGCTCAAATATTATGCTTTTTTTTGTTTTTTTTTGTAATGTTTATAAAATGTGCATAGACTTTTTCGCATTTTTCAGACTTTATTGGTTAATTGCAAATATGCATGTAATAAATAATGTATTGAAGTTTTAACCTTCAAATTTCCAGTATCTGATTCAATAAAATAAGCTGAAAAGGATTGTATTATTGGTATAATACGGATAGAGAAGCTGATTTTGTATGATATTCGATATTGGATTTGTACTTAGCCTAAAAACTATTATAATCTCTAAAAGCCGCTAACAGTTTAACAATTAAGCTGTAGCATAAAATCCAGATGACCTTATTTACCCGGATTCGTTTTTAAACCATTTATTAATAACAAATAGTGTTCCAAATTCCAAATAGGCAATAATAAATTTGGATATAGAGCTTTTTTTAGTAGCTTTTTAATATTTGGCCGTATTATTTGCTGCGAATATTTTTTAAGTCTCAAAAATTCTTAATATTCAATAACCACTTCCGAAATAATTACTAGTAGTTATTTTTATCTGCAGATAATTTTAAGCAACGAAAAAGCGTTAAATGCTGCAATTTCACCAAACTATTTCACTTGCTGTTGATTATTATGTTTCTAAACATGAAAAAAATGAAAAGTGTATGAGAATTTAAAACACTTTTTATCGTTAAGTACTTGGCTATTCTCAAAATAATATCTTGTAAAAGATCATTATTTTTAATTGTAGCTCTTAATAAGCAAAAGGGTAGTATCATCAAAAAATAATTTAATAATTATAAAGCAGTATATAAAATTTAACTACATTTAATCGAATTTTAAGCTAAAACAGAATATGGGAAAATTTTTAAACCTTGGTTGTGGAAACAGGCATCATCCGGATTTTGTGAATATGGATATTGTATCCAACCATCCATCAGTTATTGCGCATAACATACTAAAAGGCATACCATTTAATGATAATAGTCTTTCGCTGGTCTATCATTCACATGTACTGGAGCATTTTGATAAAATAAAGGGAGAGTGGTTTATAAGGGAATGTTTCAGGGTAATTGAGCCGAACGGATTTATCAGGATAGCGGTTCCGGACCTGGAAAAAATTGCCCGAAAATACCTGCTTCTTTTGGATCAGTTAACTGCCGACCCATCACTGCCCGGTTACGACTATGACTGGATATTGCTTGAATTATACGACCAGACAATGCGAAACAAAAGAGGTGGTGAGATGATTGAGTATTTTAGCCAGCCCAGCATACCCAATGAGGAGTTCATTTATTCTCAGGTGGGCAACGAAGCCAGGAATGTGAGAAACCAGGTAATTAATCACCAACCCGGCACTACTTTAAAATCGAAACTCCGCAGTACTTTTAATTCGGTGTTGGCAAAGCTGCCGGGTTATCAATATTATAAAATAGGCAAGTTCAGATCGGAGGGAGAAGTGCATTACAGGATGTATGATAAATACTCCCTGTCGATGTTGCTTAAGAAAGTTGGTTTTATTAATGTTAAAGTAACTACGGCTTTTGATAGTAATATCAGTAACTGGAGCAGTTATAATTTAGACAGTGAAAACGGGCAGGTTCTTAAACCCGATTCTATGTTTATCGAAGGGCAAAAACCGGGCAAATAAAACCCTTATTCCAAAACTTTGGCTTTTTCAGATTAGGCTTATATAAAGTAAAATGGATAATTGCGATAACTGATTTGCGCTATTAAGTTGCCGGGAATGGGATATAGTACTAACAGTTTGGAAAGGAACTGTTTATTATGAAATAGTATAATTTACCTGTTTTAAACAATAAATACCTTTTAAAGCCAGTTTATTACAACTTATACGGCCCCACGGAATTTTAGGAAAAGAAGAATATGACTGGTAATAAAACATTTTTGAAATCAAGCAACAGGTGAACCCAGCAAAAATGCTGTAAACTGTTGTAGCGGAAGTATAATTTTAAAATACATAAACAAACAAAAGCAACTAATTGACTATAAACCAGACCAGACTTTAAAAATTAATTATTAAAACCCATAAAACGAGCTGCCAATTTTAAACTCCATTAATTCTTCTTCTTGAGCGGCTGATAATTTTTTATGAAACGGCGACTATTTATTGCTACAACTTCAATTGCAGTTATTGGCTTACCCATTGCGTATTATTTTAAGAAAAATCTCAGCAAAGGCGACCCTTTAACTACGGCAGATATGTTGTCTTATTTTTGTGACGAACGACTTTTGAAAGAAATTGGATCTGCTTACAGGAAACTTGTTCCTGCCGAAAATGAAAAACAAAAGCTCACGGATCTTTTGCTTAGTGAAACAGCTGGTAAAAAGCTTAAAGCATCAGATAGTTCGGCAATAGAAGAATTGCTTACTAAAAAAATACACGAAGATTTTATGGCACAGCGTACTATTATTGTAAAGGGATGGATCATCTCGGTTACAGAAGCACGTCAGTGTGCACTTTTTTCACTAATATAGTTAAACCAGAAACAGATTCATATGCATATTGATGCCAGGCAACTAGATAATAATTCAGTAATTGAAGGAGATATTTGTATTATTGGAGCAGGGGCTTCGGGTATTAGTATTGCCTTAGATTGGGAAAATACTCCCTATAAAGTTATCCTGCTGGAAGGTGGTGGATTTGAATATGATGACAAAGTACAGGAATTATTAAATGGTAAAATAACCGGCCACCCCTATTATCCAATGAAAGCAAGCAGGCTTCATTATTTTGGAGGAGCCACCGGGCATTGGGGGGGCATGTGCTCTACTTTTGATGATATAGATTTTAAGAAGCGTGACTGGGTGGAAAATAGCGGCTGGCCTATAAAAAGAGAAGACATTGCGGCCTTCTACCCAAAGGCGCATGAAATTTTAGATTTGGGCCCTTATGAATGGGATGTAAAGTATTGGAAAAAAGAAGACCCCTCATTCGTTTCACTTCCTTTAGATGAAAATGTAATTTGGGATAAAATGTGGCATTTCAGCCCGCCTACACGTTTTGGAAGTAAATATAAAGACGCAGTAGTAAATGCAAAAAACATCCACTTATATACTTATGCCAATGTGGTAGACATCGATGCGGTTGAAAATGTTTCTTCAATTACACAGGTAACTGTAAAAAATTATGCCAATAAACAACATACGGTAAAGGCAAAGTATTTTGTTATGGCTTGCTGTTCCATTCAAAATTCAAGATTATTGTTAGCATGCAATAAACAGGCTCCCAGAGGTATTGGAAATGATAATGATTTGGTAGGTCGATATTTTATGGAGCATTTAGAATTAAAAACAGGCGAGCTGTGGTTGAACCATAAGGATAGTTTAAAATTATACCAGCAGGGTAACAAATCCAGGGTAAGGGCCGAACTGGCTATTTCTGAAAAAATGCAGGAAAGCCTGAAAGTTTTAAACTGCACCATATCTTTAATACCACTGGAAATTGCCAATAAACTACAGCCGTCGGTAACACTATACACTTATGACGACCCCAGGCGAAGTTCGGATACATTGCTAAAATACTCTAACTGGTATACGCTGAGTAAAAAGAATTTTTTTGAACGCCATTTTATGCCTGCAGATCAAAACCAGGCCTTTGGCCTTTATACACGGGCAGAGCAAATACCTAATCCTTTGTCAAGGGTAACGCTAAGTGATGAAAAAGATTCCCTTGGGGTTCCGAGAGCAAATTTAAACTGGGCTTTGTCTGCCATTGATAAAAAAACAGTATATGCCATTAACCATCTTTTAGGCGAGCAGGTTGGCGCGGCAGGGATTGGTCGTGTTAAACTAAAAGATTGGCTTATTGATGACACCGATAAACAGTTGCCGGATTTTACAAGTGGCGGGTGGCATCACCTGGGAACTACACGAATGAGTGAAAACCCAAAAGAGGGCGTTGTTGATGCTAATTGTAAAATACACAACATCGATAATTTATTTGTTGCAGGCTCCTCCTGTTTTACTACCGGTGGATCTGTAAATCCCACACTTACCGTGGTTGCAATAAGCCTCAGGCTTTCAAGCTTTTTAAAAGAAAAAATAAAATTGTAATAAAGAACGATAATCCCCTTAAGCAGGTTCGATTTTATAACAAAAGCCACTCAGTAAACTAGAGTCATATTCTTTTTTTAACTCTCCGCTTTCTTTTCCATCTGTACAGTGTCAATACTGCAATTGCAAGTATAGGAACATAATACATACTGATGAGTATATAGTGTTTTGTAAAGAACAAAAATATTGATGCGGCACTGGCAGCTATTAACCAGTACCAGGCTTCAACTTTCTTTTGGGTAAAAAGCCACATACCCGTAAAAGCTGCAGCATATACCAGCGCATCTGCCCATGCAATGATACCGGGGGCAAAACTTTTTTTAAAATAATTTAAGGCCGCAAAAAGAATGGCAAAGAAAATAGCAAAACAGGCAAGTTGTATTTGAATTTCTTTTTTTGTTGATGCCGTAATTCGTACAATACGATGTTTTCTGTGGTTCCTTTTCAACCATACCCGCCAGCCATAAACACCCATTGCAACAAAGTAAACTGCCAGTAGCGCATTTCCATAAAACCCCTGGTCAACTGTTAAAAAGATATAAGCAAGTGTGGCAATTAATACTAACGGGAACACGTAGCTATTTTCTTTGTAGCTGAATAATAAACTCAATATAAGGGCAAATACAGCCAGCAGTTCCAGCACACTGGTATTTTTCAGGCTTTTGTAAACCGGCCTGATAATATTCATTTTTAAATTGGTAAATGTAAAAATAGTTCCGCCGCTTGCGGTATTGTTTTTATAAAAAATATGCTGCGGCTGACCTTGTACGTAAGCAGGTTTGTTGGCAAACCCATTACCGGTAAGAATATTATTTTCAATTACTATCGTATCAATTATGGATGCCGGATCGGCAGTAATACCTGCGGCGCTAAAATTGCTGATGGTGTTGTTGCGTATTTGTATATTATTCGCCTTTGCGGCATCTAAAAAGCCAATGCCCCAATAGGGAGCTTGTTCGGGGTTTGCTAAAAATTTATTATTCTCCACAAAAAAATCCTGTATGGCATAGCTGTTTAAATCAACCGCCCCAAATCTTATCGCAAAGCCCTGGTGGCTTTTATCTGCAACACCAATGTTATCGCATAAATTATCCCTGATACTGATATCGCTTATTAAACTGCCGGCCCTTGGTGTAAAATAAATTACCACGCCAAGGTTTTTAAAATGATTTTTTTCTATCACTGCCGTTTCGGTACTGTATTCTAAAACTATCCCGTTTTCTAAATTATGCTGCATGGCATACGGGCCAATAGTGTTATCATGTATGTAAACACTGTAGGGATAATTACCTTTACTTTGGTAATTAAGATCAACCGATCCTGCAATGGTGTTGTTGTAAATTTCCAGGCCAGATACATTAAATAATTCTATCGCAAAATCCCAGGTAATTCCATCAAATGCTTGTTTAACAATAGTGTTATTATAAATTTTACAACCTTTTAAAAAACCATCATTAGCGTATTTTATTGGCCACCCGTTAGTGCCTTTTGCCCTGCCAGTTTGCGAAATTTTATTATTGTAAATAAGCATACCATCCTGGCCGCCAATGCCAAGGCATCCCCAGCCAAAGCCTTCATATTTTGCGCAGTTAGAAAGTGTGTTATTATAAAAACTATTACCTGTTGCATAAATTGCAGGCGCCTCATTGTTGTTATCACTTCTTCCGCACCATTGTACCCCGGTTTCGTCAAAATCAATTATAGTACAGTCGTGTATAGCAAAATTTGAACGGCCCCTTATTTCAATGGCCCACGAAGTAGTTCGGTTGTTGCCATCTAGTTTAATATTGCTGATGTGTTGATTGCCGTTAGTACCTTCTGGAGAAGAAGCGACGATGATAGCCACAAATTGCTCGGAAAGTGTAGATTGAATTACTGATGATGCGCCTTCCCCCTCAATACTTACCCCAACAAAAAGGGTGCTTCTTATAGTTTCAGTATAGGTGCCTGCAGCTACATGAATAATATCCCCGGCAGTTTTAACTGCGGCAGTTGCCTGGTATAAAGAGTGCCATGGATTATTGATACTGCCATTGCCGGTTTGGTCGTTTCCGTTTGGGCTAATGTAATAAGTGGTGGCAATACTAAATTGAACAATTCCGGAAAGGAACAGGGTGAATAGTAACTTCATTAGTTGTTGTGCTTAAAGATTTATTTAGCGTCAGAACTTGCAGGGGTACGAAGATAACAGATTCCCGAAAAGGTAACAATACCCAGGGCACATTTAAAATTTTAGTAGCATATCATAACGTAGTGCACCTTTATAAAACCATTTTTAATTTACAGGTGCTTTTCAAAGTTTGGCGACCCTGACTGCAATTTGAAATACACCCATACCAGGTATAAAATTAAAGTTGGTAGAAAAGGAAATCGCCTTTAAATAATGTAAAAAAACGAAAGTCTATGCTTCCCTGGTTAGCGCATTTAAATCGTTATACACTTTACCTCCAAGATAGCGTTCAAAAATCACCTTGTTATCTTTGCTGTTTAAAGCGGCCAGGTGATTATTGTGATGCAGGTCTGTACCAATAAGTTGCGCCAGGTCTTTTTCCAGGATGAATTTTGCAGCTTTTTCGGCACGCTTTCCATAATAGCCGGTTAGCGATAAAATATTAATTTGTAAAACAAATCCCATCTCTTTAAGGCGGAAAAACTGGTCGAAGTTTTGCTGGTAATAATGATACCGTTCCGGATGTGCAAGAATTGGCAGATACCCTTCAGCAATAATTGCCGACGTGATCTCGGGTAAATTTTGTGGTGTGGAAGTATAAGAGATCTCGGTCAATAAAATATTTTTTTCCAGTGTAAGCAGGGGCTCTTTTTTTTGCAGTAGTTCTAAAAAATAATCATCCAGCATATATTCAGCAGCCGCTGATAATTCAATATCAATACCAGCAGTTGTACAAGCAGCTCTTGTTTTTTCAAGTGCAACAGAAATAGTTGCAGGTGTATTGCGATACATGTCGCCAATAATATGCGGTGTGGCAACAGATCTACGGATACCTAAGTTATACAAGCCCTGTATCAGCTGTACAGATGTTTCAATATCAGCAGCGCCATCATCTATACCCGGTAAAATATGCGAATGTATATCTGTTGCGAAAGGCAAATTTTCCGGTACAGATCCAACACTTCTTTTCTTAAAAAAATTAAACATGATTGGGGTAACAATATGATATCAAAAGTACCGATCTAAATTTATTATAGCTGGATAAAATTTAAACTGACAAACCTGTGGCCTTACACTTTTTCTGCAGCTACTGTTTCCAGGTTGCTTTTGTCAATAACCGTAATAAGCTGCAGCCCCATGCTTTCTATTTTTACACTGGCACGGTTACCAGAAATTTGCAGTAAGATACCGTGGTAATTCATAAGGGCGCCCTGCTTTACTTTTACCTTGGCATTTACTTCCAGCGGGCCTTCCACCACTTCTACAGTTGCAAATTCTTTTAAAAATTTACGAATAGTGGCAATTTCGCTTTCTTTAATTTTTGCAGGCTTGCCCAGCCAGGTAACATAATTGATAATACCGGGGATATTCAGCAAGTCCCATTTTTTATTTTCTGCTATTTGTACAAAAACGTAAGACTTAAAAAGGGGCTCCATTACGGTTTTTTTACGGTCGCTCCATTGCTTGGTCACTTTGTTTAAAGGACAATAATATTCAATTCCCTTTGCTTCAAGCAATGCCGCAACCTTTTTTTCCCAGCGGGGTTTGGTGTATACGGCATGCCAGTACATGCTGTTTTCCATCATCGTAAATTTCTTTGGGTATTTAATTACTGCTGGCCTGTAATTAAATAATAATTAAATATACAAAGTTTACACAAAGCAGGGTTTTAGAATTTATTATTACAACGTTATTTTAATGAACGAACATAATGGTAAAGTTTGCCAACCTTTCAGCAAATAATACAATAAAGGAACAGTATTAAAAAGGTTGGCAACCGTGTTAACCAGCAGATGATACGGCATTTTAAAAGTAGCAGAAAATAGAGCAGAATCCTTATAAAAAAATTACTTTTGCAGCCTTAATCAATTTATCATGAGTAAAGGACCAGTTTCAAATTTTATAGAACACCACTACCGCCACTTTAATTCCGCAGCCTTAATGGATGCAGCTAAAGGATATGTAACCCATTTGGATGAAGGCGGCAGGATGATGGTAACGCTGGCAGGTGCCATGAGTACTGCAGAACTGGGACTGAGTTTGGCAGAAATGATACGGCAGGATAAGATTGCCATTATCAGCTGCACCGGTGCCAACCTTGAAGAGGATATAATGAACCTGGTGGCCCATAGCCATTATAAAAGGGTGCCTAACTACCGGGACCTTTCTCCGCAGGAAGAATGGGACCTTTTAGAGAACCATTACAACCGTGTTACCGATACCTGCATACCCGAGGAAGAAGCTTTTAGAAGGTTGCAGCAACACATTCATAAAATCTGGAAAGAAGCTGATGATAAAGGCGAACGTTATTTTCCGCACGAATACATGTACAAAATGCTGCTGAGTGGTGTGCTGGAACAGTATTACGAAATTGACCCCAAAAACAGCTGGATGCTGGCAGCAGCACAAAAAAATATCCCTATAGTGGTGCCGGGATGGGAAGACAGTACCATGGGAAATATTTTTGCCTCTTACATTATTAAAAACGAACTGAAAGCCACCACTATGAAAAGTGGTATTGAATATATGGTATGGCTGGCCGATTGGTACAGGAATAATTCTTCGGGCAAAGGGGTGGGTTTCTTCCAGATTGGTGGAGGTATTGCCGGCGATTTTCCTATATGTGTGGTGCCAATGATGTACCAGGATCTGGAATGGCATGATGTTCCGTTCTGGAGTTATTTTTGCCAGATCAGCGATTCCACTACTTCTTACGGATCGTATAGTGGTGCGGTACCCAACGAAAAAATTACCTGGGGTAAGTTAGATATTCATACACCTAAGTTTATTGTAGAAAGCGATGCTACCATTGTAGCCCCGCTGATATTTGCTTGGATATTGGGCTGGTAAGATTTGTTTAAGAGAATTAAAGCGTAAAAAAAAGACCGTATGAATTCGCAATTGGAAGAAATGTATTTAGAAGCAGAAGCTGATATTAAGAACGGCAATTTTGTGGAGGGCTTTAGAAAATATGAGGCCATTTTACTGGAAGAACCCAGCAATGGCCCCACATTAAATTCGTTGGGCTGGCTTAGTAAAACACAGATTGAAGATTTTTCCAAAGCAGAAGCTTATTATAAAGCGTCCATAACTTCAGATCCGCAATATCCGCATAGCTATCTTAACTACGCCACGCTTTTAACAGATATGGAACGGTTTGAAGAATTGGAGGACCTTTTGCAAACCTGTTTTCGTATTCCCACTATTGAAAAATCGTGGGTGTTTATGAAACTTGGTTTAATGGAAGAACTTAAACTTAACTTTAATGAGGCCATTGCCAATCACGAAAAAGCAATTTTGGTTGCTTTAAGTGATGAGAAAATAAAAGATTACCAGCAAAATATTGAACGCTGTAAAAATAAAATTGAGTTGTCAAAAAATCATATGGAATGGCTCCATCAACTTCGAAAGTGATGGTAGCGCACACGGGATACCAAAAAATAATAACTTCAAATGCTCATCTTAACGATGGGCATTTTAGTTTGTGTTAACTTTAATTAAAAATAGCAATGAAAAAACTTTTTAATTGTATTGGCCTTGTTGTGTTGTTTTATACACTTCCTGCACAAAATACATTGCCCATACCGGCAAATCTTAAAAAGGCTTTTGAAAATGGTACCCGTAGTAATGATGGTAAGCCGGGAAAAAACTACTGGCAAAACAATACGGTATACCATATTGATGTGGATTTTTTCCCCGACACCAGGCTGGTAAAAGGAACAGTGTACATCAACTATACCAACAACAGCCCGGATACTTTAAAAGAAATTGTTTTTAAACTGTACCCCAATATTTACAAAAAGGGATCATCAAGATTGATGGATATAAAAGACGAAGATGCCACCGATGGTGTGAACATTGAAAAACTATCTTTGGATGAAGAATTATTACCGGTAAAAAATTACAGGATAAATGGCACCAATATGAGTGTTCGCACAAAGCCACTGCTGCCCAAACAATCTTTTAAATTTAAGATCAGCTACACTTATACACTCAACAAGCAATCGCATATACGTACCGGGCAAGTGGAAGATGGTGCTTATTTTATTGCGTATTTTTTTCCACGAATTGCAGTGTATGATGATATTGATGGCTGGAACCGCAACCCTTACCTGGGCACACAGGAATTTTATAACGACTTCTGCGATTTTACCACCGCTATTACCGTGCCTGCCGATTACATTGTGTGGGCAACCGGCGACCTTTCTAATGGCAACGATATCTTTAATGAAAAATACCTGCACCGTATCGATCGTGCCGAAGCAAGTAATGATTACATCACCATTATAGACAGCAATGATATTAAGGCCGGCCACATAACAAAGGGCACCACCTTTAATACCTGGATGTTTGAAGCGAAGAACGTAACTGATGCGGTGTTTGCTTTAAGCAATCATTATATATGGCAGAGCAGCAGCCTGGTGGTGGATAAAACCACCGGAAGAAGAACAAGGGTGGATGCAGTGTTCAATCCCAAACACAAAGATTATTTTAATGTGGCTGCAGATGCACACAAAACAGTAGAAGCTATGAGTTACCGTTTTCCCAAATGGCCTTACCCTTACAACCACGAAACTGTTTTTGATGGGTTAGACCAGATGGAATACCCTATGATGGTAAATGATAACCCGGTAGAAGACCGGGCAGAAAGTATTGAACTAACCGACCATGAAATTTTTCATACCATGTTTCCTTTTTACATGGGTATTAATGAAACCAAGTATGGCTGGATGGATGAAGGCTGGGCCACCATTGGCGAGTGGCTGATATCACCCATGATAGAT